>Ga0302280_1002807_pt1 | contig 13060 bp, 15 predicted proteins | sample III_Fen_E1_1_FD_198771 | JGI IMG/M metagenome (GOLD analysis project Ga0302280, IMG submission 198771) | Peat permafrost microbial communities from Stordalen Mire near Abisko, Sweden - III_Fen_E1_1 | ecosystem: Environmental > Terrestrial > Soil > Wetlands > Permafrost | place: Sweden: Abisko...
TGGAAAAGAATCAGGACAAGATAGATTGGTCTTGTCTATCTCAAAATCCTGCGGCAATTTCTCTCCTGGAAAAGAATCCGGACAAGATAGATTGGTCTTGGTTATCTATAAATCCGTCAATAATTGAATTAGATATAGATGAATATAAAAAGGACTTAAATTCGTGGGTATTATCTCAAAATGGTTCAACAAATACCTAAATGTCTGCTATATATTATAGCGCAATATACTGTTCATAAATCAGTACGTTTAAAACTTTTTATTAATCAGGACAAGATAGATTGGTTTTATCTATCTCGAAATCCTGCGGCAATTTCCCTCTTGGAAAAGAATCCGGACAAGATAAATTGGTCTATGTTATCTCAAAATCCTTCGGCAATTTCCCTCCTGGAAAAGAACCCGGACAAGATAAAGTGGTATTGGCTATCTGAAAATCCTGCGGCAATTTCCCTTCTGGAAAAGAATCAGGACAAGATAGATTGGTATTGTTTATCTTATAATTCTGCGGCAATTTCTCTCCTGGAAAAGAATTCGGACAAGATAGATTGGTCTGGTCTATCTCAAAATCCTGCGGCAATTTCCCTCCTAGAAAAGAATCCGAACAAGATAAATTGGTCTTGTCTATCTGAAAATCCTGGGGCAATTTCCCTCTTGGAAAAGAATCAGGACAAGATAGATTGGTCTTGTCTATCTCAAAATCCTGCGGCAATTTCTCTCCTGGAAAAGAATCCGGACAAGATAGATTGGTCTTGGTTATCTATAAATCCGTCAATAATTGAGATAGATATAGATATAGATGAATATAAAAAGGATTTAAATTCGTGGGTATTAAAGAATAAATTACCGTCCGCGGAAAATATCAGCTAACCATTCTTGAGGATTTCTAATATAACATTTGTTAACCGGTAATATAAGGTCGCATTCATTTTGGAAAACAGGGCAAGATGAGTCGATAAATGGGTTCTGTTTTGTCACTGCTACATATTGAAAAATTGGGCGGTAACCAGCACGTTTAGGATCTATCAAAGTATCTGGGTTCAGTGGATCATTTCTCCAAAAATCAGGATATAAAGGGGTCATAGCAGATCTATTTTGAGATTCTAAAAAAGAATGATCTGTATCACTATAAGTGTTGTAACCTGACATCTTGTTGAAATATGGTTCTATTTTAATATTCAAAATTACATTCCTCATTTTTTACATTCTGGTTGGCTAAGTTTAATTAACGATTCATTCACCAGATCTTGGGAAGGTGGTTTAGGGGTAAAAATTGATAAAACCATTGGATCGGTCACAGATATAGCGGCATTATTTAATAAAATACCAATAGATGTATCAACCGATTGATAGCCTACCATTTCCAAAAAACCTACTCCTTTGATAGGATTTCCCTTATAAGTGCCAGTTACCAAACACCCACCTTCAAAGTACTCTAACCCTTTACCATCAAAACCAAACTGATCCATTGTAGTAGGAGTTAATTCAAGCTCGATTTTTTCATCATCAAATGAAAAATTCGTACCGCTAGGATACCAATTACCATTTGAATTTTTTATCCAGCCAATGTATGTAGCAGTCCCGGTAACATTACGATAAGTAGCATCTACATCAATCAAGGTAGCCATGGTCAATGAATATGGACCTAATTTTGCAGTTCCAGATAGTGGATTTGGGGCTGGACCAATAGCAACAGTTATTTCTACTTTATTATTTAATTGTATACAATACCAATTCCACATAGGGAGAAATCCAGGTGGTTGAAATTGTTTTTCTACATTGGCTAATGCCTGAATACAGTCATTACCATGAAAATAACCCAAAGGTTCCATTCCGCTACCATATTGATGATCCATCCAACCAATTCCAGTAACGTTTGCTTTCCTATCTCCGGCTACGACCGAACCAGTAGCCTGTAAAAGAGAAAAACTATAATAACGGTAACCCAATCCATATACACAAGGATCACAACCCTTATCTCCTTCTAAGAAAAACGGTTTAGATGCTGTTAAAGTCAAGTCGATTTTTACATTTGTAGCAGCATCATTGTAATAAACCCGTAAAGGCATTATAGAATCTCCCAATCCTTCTAAACCATCTTCGTCTACCTTCCATAAAAAAGGAGATGCTTGTAACTTAACTCGACCTGTATTTCCCCCTACAACTCTAATTGTACCTTCACGAATTCCTTGATCAGGAAATGTAACTGATGCATATATTTGAATTATTTGATGATTCAAAGGGATATCGTCCCCCCACATCATTGGTGGTGTAGGAGAGTTTCTCTTAATTACATATACTACAGAAATAGGTTTATCATCATGACTCGATCCTTCAGGCCAAAGATGTGCTACAAAGAAATACCAACTTGTCGCTATATCCCAATGAGGCCCATGATCTTGAGGAAACGAAAATGATCCTGGTTCTACCAAAGCAAATCCGTATGCTGATTGTGGTCCTGCTAAATTGCTTACACATAAAGCCTGCTGAGGTGTCAAACCTTTCAGAGAATGATTTCGTAGATAACTTAATATCGCTCGTTCATATTCAACAAAAGGTATAGGATGGTCTAGTAAATATTGATAATAATTAGCAAGTTCCTGTCCTCGTTGTAAATCTCCATAGCATCTATTCTTATATCCTAGCTTTCTTATGTAGGAATAAATAATTAAACAAAAAGCTACTAGGACTGCTACCAACAATATCAATAATAATGTTTTATACATTTTTATAACACAACATTATATTTACACATAAAAATGACCATATCAGGTACTATAGTTTTGTTCATCCTGTTCGCAGCCATTATTGTTATAATTCTAGTTATGATATATAATAAGTCTCAGAGATCAAACGGTTCCCAAGCTGTCAATCCATCTAAAAATTATTGGTTTTGGAGAAGTGATGGAAGTGGGGTGCAACATTATAATCCAGAACCTGGAGTATATCTTAGGCAAACTATCACAAGTATGCCATCTATAGGGTCGTGTAGCGCTACTGAAGCATGTCCGTTTGGGGGGACTTGTCGAAATGGAAAATGTTCTCAACATACAAATAGTGAAATATATAATAACCCATGTTGCAAGAGTCAATTATCTCCTCAGTTATGTTCCCAGATACCCAGCGCTGTTCCTCAAACATTTGATCCATCTGGAAGTTTGTCCGAATTGTTCAGAGAAGGAACATGTGCGGTATTTGAAGCTTTATGTTCGGTTAATGATGATATACAAGGCAATTTTTCCTCTTGGAATACTAGTGATGATTGCAAGATAATTCCCACGACAGTTCCAGTTGATGTACCGTGGGATGTTTCTCAATTGTTCCGAGATACTTTCCTAAACAATCCATACCTATATAAAAATCTTAAGATCCGAGTAAAATGTAGCAATATTAAGGACGGAAAAGGTAGTCGAGGATGGGGATTCTGGACAACCCAATATCCTTGGCAGTGTATTTGGTTTATAAACACAAATGGAAATGAACTAGACGGAAGTGTGAGTAAGCAACAAGGTCTATGGGGATGGATAGTCGGTATAGATGCTGCAGGAAAAATGTTTGGAACTATGAAGCGATTTTCAGATCTCGACGAAAACGAACACGAATATGAGATTATATGGACCTGTAAGAAAATTCAGTTTTTAATAGACGGTAAGATTGTTTTAGATTATAATGATCAGATTCCATCCGTTTATATGGCATTACATTGCTGGATAGATAATTTTATATATTCTTTCAATGATAAAGGGGTAGCTTTCTTATCTGACTTTTTCCCCGGAGTTCAAAGCCAAGATATATCTTATTTGGAAATTTCGAATTGAGGGCATACATATATTAATAACAAGATTTATTACCATATGTTCAATTTTGATGAAATTTAAGATATAAGTCAGATTTTTGAAGTTCATCCGATTAAGACCACGAATTTAAATCTTTCTTATACTGTTCTATATCTAATTCGGTTATTGATGGATGTTGAGATAGCCAAGACCAATCTATCTTGTCTGGATTCTTTTCCAAAAGGGAAATTGCTCCTGGATTTTGAGCAAGACAAGCCCAATTTATCTTGTCCGGATTCTTTTCCAAGAGGGAAATTGCCGCAGGATTTCGAGAAGCCTTAGACCAATTTATCTTGTCCGGATTCTTTTCCAGGAGGGAAATTGCCGCAGGATTTTGAGCAAGACAAGCCCAATCTATCTTGTCCGGATTCTTTTCCAAGAGGGAAATCACCGCAGGATTTCTAGATAACCAGGACCAATCTATCTTGTCCGGATTCTTTTCCAGGAGGGAAATTGCCGCAGGATTATGAGATAGAGCAGACCAATCTATCTTGTCAGGATTCTTTTCCAGGAGGGAAATTGCCGCAGGATTATGAGATAGAGCAGACCAATCTATCTTGTCAGGATTCTTTTCCAGGAGGGAAATTGCTGCAGGATTTTCAGATAACCAAGACCAATCTATCTTGTCCGGATTCTGTTCTAATAGAGAAATAGCCGCGGGATTTTGAGATAGACCAGACCAATCTATCTTGTCCGGATTCTTTTCTAGGAGGGAAATTAATGCAGGATTTTGAGATAGATTAAACCAATTTATCTTGTCCAAATTCTTTTCCAAGAGGGAAATTGCTGTAGGATTTCGAGATAAACAAAACCAATCTATCTTGTCCGGATTCTTTTCCAGGAGGGAAATCGCTGCAGGATTATAAGATAACCAGGACCAATTTATCTTGTCTGGATTCTTTTCCAGGAGGGAAATTGCCGCAGGATTTCGAGATAGCCAAGACCAATTTATCTTGTCCGGATTAATAAATAGTTTTAAACGTACCGGTCTCGGGATAACATATTGTGCTATAATATGTGAAATACATTTCGGTAACTGTTTAAACATTTAAGATTCAGATATAAGTTTAAGAGATATAATTTCCTGTATACTAGAGGTGAAAAAAAATCAATTAATTTATTAGTCGGAAATACTATGATGATTTGATAAATTTTTTCTTTGTTAAGTATTTAAAGGATTATCAACGTCCTTTAATAATGAGCTTTGTTAGTAATGATCCTAGTTCAGCATTTGAGTCGATTAGTTTATCAAGTAGGGATCTTATACAGCAATTATCAGGCGATTTTTTACCTTCAACTTTTTGCGGATTGCATACCTCATCTTTCGGGGCTACTAGGGATAATCCTTTTTTCAAGTTAAAGGAGATTGTACTAGATTTGAAAATTCCAATTGAAGATAGAATGAGAGCTGCCCGTTATATGGACAGGATACCTCATAAAGATAAGCTCATAAATACAATCGAAGCATGTAACTTCATTATTGACGATGAATCTTGTCCTATAGGAGAGCGATACTTCTTTTTTAGTAATAATGAGAAAATATTAAAATTAAGCGATCATGTAGTCAGAGGATGCCATTTACATTTCTATATATCTTCTAAGGACAAGAAACAATATCCACTTATTCTGCGTCTTCTAAGTGCCCAATTCATCTATTTGACCTTTCTGCATAATGACCCGGCATGGACGGATGCTAGAGAATTTATCACTAAACTTGCCCAAGATAGAGACGAAACAGTACGTATTCGTTCGGAAGCTGCTGATATTCTCTGTAGAAAGGTTATGAGAGATGATGCGGAAATTGGGTTCAGGGTTATTACAGAATTGGGGGAGTTATATATGAAGAATAGAATGTCCTCGATTTATACTAATGCGCAAAACGCTCATAATGAAGTTATAACTGAGAGTGTGATGTCTATAATTCGTATATTGATCTCGTCTAAAACGATAAAAACTAATGATGAAAATAACGATGAGAAAATCGACACTTTTACAGGTGATGCCTTGAGCACTAAGGTAGAGCAGACTTCGGGGGATATTTATGAACGTCTGCTTAAACTCACTGAAAACTTTGAAGATTCTCGTAAGACTAAGATTTTGTCAGCTTTCAGTTTCATCCTTATTTATCCTGCCAAGTATGAAGGAGTTACCCTGATGGATGTTCTCTGTTTAGTTTGGAATAAAATCTACTCTCAACCAGGAGATATTAAGAAAGAATTAGAACAGCGAGTTATTCAAGAGTTGACAGATATGAATGAAGGAAGTTGTGGATCTGGGTTGGTATGTCGCATTGTTAATGTTTTAAGTGGTTATATCCAAGAGGAAGGCTTGGAGATAAAAATGTCTGTAAGGGATCAATTGAGGGCGAATATATTTGCTCGACTACAAACGAATTTGAGGATTATACCCGAGTCTGAACAGGAGGCTATACTTAATGAAATATCTGAAGAGCATAGTAAGAAAGAGACGGCTAAGGAATTTGTTGAAACTTATAGTGTGAAATCTGAACTTGAGGAAGAGTTTGTGAACGCGAAACTGATCAAACCTGAAGAATTTAATGATATATATAACAAGTCTATCTCTGACTTTTTGGGTATCGATGAAAAAGACTTGGCCAAGTGAAGATATCGGATGTGAGATTTTATTTATGAGTTGGAATTAATTGATTTTTTCCTCTTCGGATATAGAGGAAAAATACGTTATACAAACATACTTACCTTTATTCTCTCGAAATCTCGACATATTTTATTTAGCTCCATCAATACTTGAATTTTGATAAAATGTCAACTGAACCCAAAATTTCCGCAACAATTAATTTTTCTACAAGAGTAATACGTGACCCAATTTTCTTTCCAAAAACACTTTATAATGAAGAGATAGGAAATTACGTCGTTTTTATAGATATTACTTCTGGTCTAGTCTGTATAAACCCGAATGATCCTACATCTATCGAATTGGATGATTGGTCAGCTTGCGCTTACGGAATTTGGGACAATACAAATCAAAACGTCAATCAGCTTACTGAAGAAGCTATTAAATATGCGGATCAGGACCATCTTGGATATATGGAAGGTACAGAAACCGAGCAAAATGAAGTTATGACTGAAGACATCGCGACTAGAATTCATGCGGACGACGTGCTTAATACAAAAAAAGCTCAAGCTGCATCATTAGATATAGAAGATAATTTCGCCTTTATAGAACGATTTACTAAGTTTGCTCAACTTCGCAAGGCTGTTGGAATTTCTGATTCGTATAATGTTATCAATATGGTTACTCACAGTATCAATATGGTTAATTGTGCAAACGCTCTTGGAAAGATACCTTTACCTATGTTGGCGCGAGTAGACACATTTCTCGCTGAAATGGAAAGCGCTGCTAACAAATTCTTACAGGCTCTACCCATGGAAGAAAAAACAAAAATTCTAATCCAGATGGACGGTATATTGAAAAATGAGGTAATTGATACTACTTTATCGGTAGGAGATTCTACAGTTGTAGTTAAGAGATTTGGAATTGATATATCACACGAGATGCAGAACAAACCTATCACTACATCTTGCGGTATTTTTACTGGATCGATTATTAATGGAAGTCCATATTACGGACGTATGGAATGTGACGGAGACGTTTATAATGGGGTTTTTCTGGGTCCAAAGTGCTCTAAATTTAACGGGAATGTCGATTTTAAAGATGGAAGAAAATATGATGGATATATGGAGAATTTTAAAATGCTCGGACAAGGCACTTTAACTACTTTATATGTTGCAATAACAGGATTTTGGACAGCTCCTAAAGATATATCATCAAAATGTGCTAGATTAACTAAAGGGATTTTTAAATATATTGGAAAAAATGAAGGAGACTTTTATAGTGGAAAATGTCACAATAGAAAATATCCATATAATAGAGGATCAAACGGCAAGTATACTTTCAAAAATGGGTGCACAATTGATGGAATATGGCTCAATGGAGCTATAGTCACGGGTAAATTTACCAATCCTACTAAAAAGACAAGTTATATAGGGGATTTTGTCGATAATATTCCAAGTTTTGCGTCGTGTAGGGTTGTTTTATCTGATGACAAAATATTTATTAACCCTCCTGCTCCTTGTCCCCTTTTTACTTCTATTTTTCCTCGTGTTTCGTTTCCATTAGATATTTCTACGGCTGATGGTAAGTTCAAGAAAATGACTAGAACAGAAATTCTAGATGATCTGGGTTATCAAGTCCCTGCTCTACACGCATAAAATAATATGCAAATGAGACTAGTAAAGATTAATTCAAAACATTCCGGACTAACAAGGTCCTAAATGTATATTCCTTTTTTCAATAGAAAAATGGTGTTAAATGATTTTTTCCTTTTGTGAGCAGGTAGTATAGCATTATATCACAATTCAATCACAAAGAAAAAATGTCTACTTCTATATCTGCTGCTTTACCATCTCCAATAGTTCCTAATATTATTCCTGGAAGTAGATTGGAAAAACAGGCTGAGATAGTTTATATGAATCGGGACGCGTATCAGTTATATTGTCAACAAAATCCAAACGATCTGAAGAAAGGCGAATATGTGATATTCGAAGGAGGACAATTGACATTTAGAGGAAACGAGGTCGATTTCGTGAAAAAAATTAGATCTGTGAAAGAAGCATGTTATTCTACTTGTCACGGTATAATCGATAAATCTACTTCATCGGCTGGAGCACAAGAAGGTCTTAGAATATTGTCCCTGGATGAATTAGCTGAAAAATTCGTCAATGATATGTGTGACCATAAATTTATGAATGGTTGGTTCGGAGATAGATCAGTAGAATTTCGCCAGGATAAGATAAATGCATACAAAGAAATGTTTCACAAAAAAGGCGTAGCTAAGTGTCATATCAATTATGTCACAGGAAACGCATGTAATTTATCCTTATATTGTGGATGGAACTTTGATCTTATAAAATCCTATATTATTGCCTGTGGATATTTTCCGGTTGAAAAAGAGGATGGTGATCTTTATATTGAGGGCTATGAGAATTATAATACTATCTACAAGTCTTCTAAAGACGATGGTACGGCAAAAATTGTTCCTATATAAGTAAACTGACTCAAAGAATAATTTAATAAACATTTCGGACTGTTAGGTCCTAAATGTAATATTTAACAAAGGTTAAAGCTTTTTAACCACGAATTTAAATCTTTTTTATATTGTTCCGTATCTAACTCAATTATTGCTGGATTTCCAGAAAGTTCAAGCCAATCTATCTTTTCTGGGTTCTTTTCCAAAAGGGAAATCGCCGCAGGATTTCGAGATAGATAAGACCACTTTATCTTGTCTGGATTCTTTTCCAGGAGGGAAATCGCCGCAGGATTTTGAGATAGCCAATACCAATATATCTTGTCCGGACTCTTTTCCAAAAGGGAAATCGCCGCAGGATTTCGAGATAGATAAGACCACTTTATCTTGTCTGGATTCTTTTCCAGGAGAGAAATCGCTGCAGGATTTTGAGATAACCAATACCAATCTATCTTGTCCGGACTCTTTTCTAGGAGGGAAATCGCCCCAGGATTTTGAGATAACCAGGACCAATCTATCTTGTCTATATTTTTTTCTAAAAGATGAATCGCTTTTGGATTCTCCGAAAGACTTCGCCAATTTATCTTTTCTGGGTTATTTTCCAGAAGGGAAATTGCTGCAGGATTTCGAGATAACCAGTACCAATCTATCTTTTCCGGATTCTTTTCCAAAAGGGGAATTACTGCTGGATTTTTAGAAAGATAACTCCAGTATATTTTTTCCTTATCAATAAAAGATTTGAAACGTATCGGTTTAGGAACGGTATATTGAGCTAGAATATGTAACAGGCATTTTGGTAATCGTCCGAGCATTTCAATATAGGATCTTAATCATACGTTGTATAAAATATTAAACACAAACAGAGAATAAATCAGTTTCCTACAACTGAGTTAAATATCTCGAAACTAATAAATTATGCCTTTGTTCAAAGGCGTAATAGTTCTTATCGAAAAATTCACAATACAGAAACTTGGGTTTATTTAGGTCTCTATCATTCGACCATTTTCATATAATATACCCTCTACTGAAGATATTGCAGATGTATTTTTTATCCTGTGGTTATGCTTTACTTTTATCTTCCATTTTGGTCCAGAACGACAACTATCGCGATAACTTTCTCTAATGTCTAACTGATAACCATTCTTTTCAAATACGACATGAGATGGTATTATCCATGTATATGGTCCAGTAGCGTGTTGTTTATAACTAACATCTATTACGAGACAGCCGAGAATTTCTGCTACAACTCTAACTGGTATATTGGTCCCCCGTTTACCCTTTTCTCTGAAATGAAGATCAGTCACGCAATCAGGAACAACTTCTATCTTGTCGTTAATTATAAGAATATAATCGTCTGTAGTTACCTTGAAAAATGATGTCATTTATTAGTTTCTTTTCTTTGGACTTGAAAATTAATCCTTTATATAAGCTCTTGGAGACAAAATCAATTAACGGTAAAAACTCAGATAATGTATTTTCATATTTGACCCGATAAATGGGCTATGGCGGAAAAATTGACAATGAAAATTCAAAAAGAGTGATTGCCGGGTCTTTTTAGTAGGAGAAAATAAAAACACACATCCCGGGATGTGTGTTAAAAAAGTTTTTTTCGTTGGACTTATAAAATTTTTTCTTATATGAATTAATAATTAGAACCTATAATTGAAGGCATTATTAATTTTTTACATGCCATAGGAGAATCTCCTATATTGGTTTTCATAATTGTAGTAAGTTCTCCGTACAACTTTGTTATTTTCGGTAACGTTTTGTAACTTTTTATTTTATTTCGATACTTAAGACAAGTATTTTTATATAAATGAAGTATAATTGTCAGGCTTGCGATTACGAGTGTGAACATAAAGGTAGTTACGAAAAACATCTCAAGACTGAAAAACATAAAAATAACGATGAGCGTTTAAAATCGGAGGAAATATTTAAGAAAAATCAAGATTTTTTAAAGACTGATCAAGATAAAGATAGAATTATAGAAGAACTAAAGAAGAAGATAGAAGTGTTACAAAAACAGAATGAAAGTTATGAATGTCAGCTTGATAACAAAGATAAAGCTCAAATGAAGCGAATAATATCAGAAGCAAATTTAATCACTAAATGTGCTGTACTAGAAGAAGAAGTTCAAATACTTGCCGAGATAGCAAAAAAGCCGGTAAATATCACAAATAACAACACAAACTACAAAACCATCAATAATATTCTTAATATGTTGTCTCCCGAGACAATTGACTATACTCAGGTGAATAATATCATAACTGCAGAGGTGGCTTCCCGCGGAGCTGATGCTATAGCTACTGCAGTTCATGATAAATTACTCACTGACGGAAACGGTAAACCAAAAGTTGTATGTACGGATCCTTCACGTAATAAGTTCAAACTGAAAAACGAACTTACAGGAGAGCTTATGGATGATCAAAATTTAGAAAACGTTAAAACCAATATCAGAGATCAGATTGATTTTAATACTATGAAAAGAGATGCTATCAGAGTTGCGGAAATGGAAGCAACAAATAACGAAACAGCCGAAGTTCTTGCTCGAGAATATATGAGTCATATGAGATTAGATGGTAAGGCTGGTAAAAAACTAAGTTACAAAGTTAGACGACATTATGTATCTACCGCTAAAGTTAAGTTTCTTGACAGATAAAAGTTAATTCAGTTTGTGGCCACGAATTTAAATCTTTATTATATTTGTCTACATCTACCTCAAATATAGCTGGATTACTATAGATCCAACACCAATTTATATTTTCCGGGTTCTTTTCTATAAGAGAAATAGCAGCAGGATTTCTAGATAAACAATCCGATACCAATATATTTCTTTTTGATTCTTTTCCAGTATGGAAATTGCTGCAGGATTGGAAGAAAGCCGATACCAATCTATCTGTGATTCTTTTCTAGTATAGAAATTGCTTTCGGATTTTCAGAAAGACTGGACCAGACTATTTTTTCTAGATTCTTTTCTAAAAGGGGAATTGCTGCTGGATTTTTAGAAAGATAAAACCAGTTTATTTTTTCCTGATTAATAAAAGATTTAAAACGGGTGGGTTTAGGGACTGTATATTGAGCTATAATATGTAAAAGGCATTTTGGTAATCGTTTGAGCATCTTGATAGATAAAGATTAATATCTTGGGAACCAATGGGCTAAGAATTCATTTAAATTTTTGTACCTTCAAGCTTAGATTTAATTGATTTTTTTCTCTTCCGTACAGTAGGAAATATACTAAATTAACTACAAATACATCTTCCTGCTACTTTAAGACATTCTAAGCAATATGGATATAGTCGAAGTTCGGCTCACTATCTGGCACCACGATGAACGGCATTGGAAATCGCCAGAGGAGGCTTATCTACAAGAGTATTTTCCCGAAATGTATGATCGTACAGAATTTTTGGTAGTAACTATGCCACGAGATTCTATTATTTGGAATGGTGACGATATTTGCCTTGATCACTTTGAAAAATACGGATGGGAATATAATTGCGACGAGGACTATTGTAGATGCCATAGACATTGCCGGATAGTCGACGCGCGCCTTGTTGGACCTCCTCCTGAATATGACAAAGATTCTGATCCGAAATGAAAGCTTTAACTTCGCGATTAAGAAGTTGCTTAAAAAGATTAACAAGGACCCGAGACAGCACGTCTCAAGTCTAGATATGCATATTTGTTCTGTTATGAATTAATTGATTTTTTTTTACCTGCATTATAGAATTATTTACATTCAACAAGCTTAATTTATTTAATATTATTCTCTAACAAAGATGAATTGTCAATACTGTCAGTGTTATTTGAAAACAGAAGATAAATATGAGAAACATCTTATGTCTAAATATTGTAGATATAAGAGAACTAAATTATTAGGATTCGCGATTAATTGCAGATCATATAACTGGAAATCATTTAAACAAAATAAGCAAGGCAGAAGTCAGTTGCATGATAATATTACTGTGGGTGAATGGAGTCTTTTTAACTGTTGATTTTAAACATTAGACAATGTTTAAAAATATATGCACATTAAAATGTAAGTTAAACAAATGAATTTAACTATTAAATAATGGAATGGAAGGAGCCCATACCTTTCTTTCAACTACCAAGACCGCCAAATATTTCGGAGTTTCAAGAGAAACACTTGCAAGATGGGAAG
>Ga0302280_1002808_pt1 | contig 13044 bp, 12 predicted proteins | sample III_Fen_E1_1_FD_198771 | JGI IMG/M metagenome (GOLD analysis project Ga0302280, IMG submission 198771) | Peat permafrost microbial communities from Stordalen Mire near Abisko, Sweden - III_Fen_E1_1 | ecosystem: Environmental > Terrestrial > Soil > Wetlands > Permafrost | place: Sweden: Abisko...
ATGCGGACTACGACATCCACGGGCAAGTGAATCCAGTTGAGAATTTTAACGACTTCGTACCCTTCGGAGGATGGAGTGCTCCCGCAATAAAACAGACTTATGGAAACACAACTGCTACAAATTTGTGCACCAATGGTTGGCATGTCTACCTAGACCGAATTTGGCTGCCCAATTACGTTTGATCCTTCATGAACGAATTCAAGTTTATTCTTCATTTAAATTTTTAAATATTAATTTTTAACTTCAGTTTGCACTAAAAATATTCAGTGTGTCCAATCTAAAGTTACCTTTCTCGGAAGAAAGAAACTAGGATAGCTTTTTTTATCTTCACTGTAAAATTAATCACTCATAATTAAAATAGATTTGAATAAAGAGATTATACAACTCCTCATTTATTCACAGATTCCATTTTATCTGAGAAAGTGGTAATCAACAACACAGCAGGTTTGATTCGTGAAAGATTAAGTCGCAAATAATGTATGCAAACGAGATGGGTCAATCAAAGGGTATAATGTAATCAAATCAGGTGACATAATGCGAATTCAAAGAAGAGTCAATATTTGGCTGGCTATAATTCTTTCCTCATTGGATTTGGTTTTGATATAGATTAGAAAGGACTTCAAGGAAGGTCAAGGATACAACTAAAATATGTTATTTCTACTATTATATTGATATGAATATTATGATTTTTTAAAAATAAGTCATTTGGTATAAAGGACCGATGTTGATTGTTCATACATCCAAAACATTGAATTACTCATGATTAAAATCAATCATATCAACCCGCAAACAAATGGTATATCAAAACGACAGAAGTCAATCCATAAATTCTGTGCTGTATGACATATATTTGGTTAAATATTTGTTTTACATTCTCTCTATCCTGTAATATGAACTAGTCAATTATAAAGATCAGAGCTGATATCAGTTAATCATCTGTTATATCTGTATATATATATTGATGGAGAACACTCATTCACCCATCGTACGCTACCTCCACCTTCACACTCTTATCTATATCTTCAATCTCTTTCGCCAAAATCCCAACTAACGTACCATCCACATTACTTAGCCACTCAATTCCCGATTCCCCACTTAGACCTTTTTCGGAGAATTCCTCACTACTACACCGATATCAAAGATAAATACAGGTTATTCAAAAATCTTCTTCTCTGCTATCGCTGGGAGATTTCAGTTGGTGTGTTGCTGACGGTAATATTCGCCTCATTAAATCTACTGTTGTCACAGATTATAAAGGAGTTCATGGAGATAATGCAAGCCTCATAAGGCACTCGGACTTCCAGTTCAGTTGCTTTCAAATTTATTGTTCTTCAACTCCTCCGATTAATATTTCGAGCCCACATGAAACGAACCTTTTAATAGGTGGCTATTTCAGTAGAAAGCGCGATCTCTAAGCGCCTGATTAAGAAAGCACTAATGATGGACCCCTAATAACGTAAGCGTATTCCTTAAACATAAATATTTCAGTTATAGAACGTGGATCTTAAACTTATTTACAACCTCTTTTCTATTCTATATCTAGCAGTAGAGATTCCCTTCACGATTGGAGTTGCAATTATTTGGCTGTTCTTGCTAAACGCCTACCTTGGCTTCATTGCGCTTTACTGGTTCATATTTATATTCTTGGTGCAACGTGTGCTTGATGATCGCATGCATCATTGCAATATTACCAAATTAAAGTTGATTGACGAACGCTCAAAGCTCAACTATGAGTTTATGGAGAAGATTACATTTGCTAGGACCATCCGAGCCGAGAGTCTGCTAGTCGAACGCAATAACGATTATTTTTTGGAAGAAAATCACGACCATGTACAATTTTATCGGTACGCTTCACTCTATGATATTGCACAGCTTCTGCTTCCCATCGCTGTGGTAGTCACTGCCTCAGTTTTCGATCAAAATAGTCAGGACTCACTGACAGTTCAGTCGTTATACCTTATTTTATCGCTACTAGGGATTTGCTATCGACCCATGAAGGATTTTAGAACATTATCCATCTCCATTAACGATGGCTTTCACTCCTTACGAAGGATAACTGAGTATTTGTAACATCCAGAGGAATAAATTAAAGGATAAGAATATCGAAGAACAAACGAAAAGCCTGCATCCATAAGTATTGCTAAGGGCACAACTGGATTTTTGAAATCAACTGGCAAATCCTTTGAAATGGCTATCAAATTCCATATATAAATGAATGCTGGATAACGACATGTGATACTTGGTCGTAAGGGGCAAGGTTCATCCACATTTCTCAATATGCTAATGGGTCAAGTCCCTTTTAGCAAAGGATAGATTGAAGCGCAAGGAAAAATCGCCTACCTTTCCAGTGAGAATTTCTTCCTAATAGACACTTTATATAGTAATATGGCTTTTTTTAACAAATCAATCCCTGATTAAAAGATAAAGGATGTCTTTAAGGAGCTTGGACTTAATGAGTAACTAAGACTGTCAAAAGGACTAGAGGATATTATTGAAGAGAACAAGTTCAATGAAAATCAATTGAAACTAATGTCATTGGGGAGAGTCTTTTGTTCAGATGCGGATATTTATATTTTAGACAGTCCGTTCAGTGGGCTTAACATAGATGCCTCGGCGAAAGTGGAGAAAATGCTTCGAAAAAAGCAAGAGTAGGGGATATTGATAGTGCTGACCTTGCAAAAGACAGATAACATCTAGGACAGTGACAATGTCATTATAATTAATGTGGGAGTCACCAAATAGATTGGAACTTTTAAATAACTTTGCAACAATCCTCAAAGTTACATATAAAATTTCTTAAAAAAGCAGATTATTCCTGATTCAAACAAGAAGGACGAATATATCAGAAAGATTGCCCTTTAATTTCAGATGAAAGTTAAAAAAGCATTGATGTACAAGGCTTTATTTGAAAATGAATCAAAGTAGCGTGAAAAGAGGAAGAAGATTAACTATGTGATTAAGTGTGTGACCAATTATAGTGCAAATTTGGCCAAGTAATCTCTTCAGAAGAAGTTGAAAGAAGCTGAGGAACGACATACAGCTTCAGTGGGAGCCTATTTCTTAAAATTCATAAAGGCATTCCCTTTCTCTGAATCTTTATACATTCGTACCTATTTTATGATGTAGTTGCCATAATAATTTCAGTTTAAGTGCTACACATATTCATACACTTTTACATTGGTCATGAATATGAGCACAGAGCCAAGGAAGGCATCAAAGCCATAAGAACCCTTATGTTCTACGAAGGTATACTCACTTTAGGTCTGGCTGGATTGATTTATCTCTAAGGGGAAGTAAGCTCTTATCTTGCAGTCATAGCAGGAAATAAGCTGTACAAATAATCCTTGGAGTCATTAGTCCATAAAGAACTGCGTTGGTATGGTGAATAATATTTCTTGAGAACAGCTAATAAATTTAATCATGACTACGAATAAATATTCATTGTCGTTCATGGGGTGCTGACTCTCTATAAAAATGCCATAATTTTAATTTCAACTGCCCTATTTGTGGGCGGCAGTCATTCGCTTATCCTCATTATAACGGTTATTGTGGCTGTTATCTATTTTGGTATCTTTTTAATGCTCCGCAAGGTGCATTCATGTATTGTTAAACACCATTCTGAATACAAGTATGAATTTGTCAAAGTGTTTAATGAATCCATTCAAGGCGCTTCCTTTATTAAAATATATTAGGTCACCAACTAAGTTATTCAAAAAGGTAAAGACAAATATCTCAAATTGGCCTCTTATAAACTTGCAGTCAGCTACGTGGCGCGAGGGCAAAGTTTACTTTGCGATTTGGCAAGCACATTCATCACAGCAGCAGCTCTCAATTACGGAACAGACATAAGACCATCAAAAAAAACAGATATTGCAGTCGTTGCTACATCCATACTGTTGCTTCTTAACTTGTCTGATGTTCTCAAGGCCATTCTTGATGCAGCCATTCAGGTCGAGACATTCTTTAGATTGAACATCGTACTCGTCCTTCTATCTAGCTTCCTTTTATGGAAATGGCTCCCCTTTAATCGCATTAATATAAGCAAATCTACCCGCCTCCCCCTACTAACTTCGATATCTACATTGAAAACGCCATATTTAAAGAAAACGAAGAAGCTGTCTTTGAAATATATCCAATGAAATTGCGTATTTAGTAGGGTGAACGTGTATGCATCTACGAAGAAGATGAAAATTTGAGAGACAATCTGCTCTATGGACTCACTAAAAACTTAACCACCTTTGCCAATTCCGCAAAGATTTATAATACTGTGTTTATTGGTGGCCATCCCATTTGCTAGTTGTCATCGCAAAGTATCCATATAGTAATGTAGCTTTACGTGGACTTATTGGCGTCATAATGAATGAGAATTTTTTCCTTTCTGGAACTCTGAAACAAAATCTAAAGTGGCGAACACCTAACTTTAATGAATAAAAAGTGATGAGATTGGCCGAAGATTTATAGTTGGGTAGTAGTTTGGAGGGATTTAACTAGGAAGGACTCTAAACCCGGATTCAATAAACCGATGAATAGTTCAGTGAAGTTCTTTCCAAAAAACTAACGGTTTTAAGAGTAATTATTCGTTGTCCTAAAATAGTGATTATTAAAGACACGGTGCCTTTTGTGGATAAGTGGAGTATAGTTGATCTGCTGAATAAGTACAACCCTGGCTGTACCATTATAAAAATCACCAATACTTTGGAAATGGCCTACGATATGAATCGTATAGTTTACTTATAGCACTTAAAGGTGATATAAGATGGACAGCGCGAACAATTTATAAATGATCGCTTGAGTAAAACTGGGGAGATGCTTCGCCACTGTAATGCTGAGGGCTATGTATATCGCAACAGAGTGTCAGTTTATAGAAGAGGCTCTGCCAGTCACATGAAAACTTCTCACATTGCGGATATTCTGAAAAGTAAAAAGGCTTGACATGATTTCCTCATTTATGAATAATTTTGCAAATATCTTATTAATTGACGATAAGATAAATTGTATAATTATAGTTTTATTGCCTCAAGTAGATTATTTACTGATTTACAATATCATTTTTTGAAAGCAGCATCATTATCCTCATGCAGCCCATTGATTAACATAAACAACGGCCAACAGTTTAATTTTATGCCCATATTCTGACAGGGCATATCATTCCCATCTTGAAAATTATATAAATTCTGCAAAAGAAGAGTCCTCATCTTGATATTTCGTTTGTGACTGGTCCACTTATCATCAGAAAATTCCAAAAGATCTACCCGCATATTCATATGGTTTCAGTTTAAGATGAATTAGACTAGAACGCAGAACAGATAATTTTGGCTGAAAAACATTTATAATTCTTGAACTCACTAATGACGTACATGCAGAAATATTTTCAAAATAAAACTAATAAGCCTGATTTGATTTTCGCTGACTTTTTCATGCTTTAAGCCTTCAACTATGCCAATAAGAATGGGATTAAATTCATTGTTAACAATCCTAATTCTTATACAACGATGAGTGGAGTTTATAATGTTCTTAATTTTGATAGGAGCATTCGTGTTGAAGGCTATACAATATTTTATTCTATTCCAGATCATCCTCTTTGGAATCTTTTTGATTTACTTTTAAATGCCTACAGATACAAGGCACAAGTGTTGTTTAACAGCTTCATTGGACTTGATGACCCTGCTCTGCTGCCAAGTAATCATTCACTGGTTGGACTTATTCCAAACTCAACTATTTTTCCCGAATAAATGGGAAGTTAATTGATAGAATGGATGAATGGATGGAGAAAAAAGGGAAACAGCAAGTTTTTCTATATTTCCTTTGGCAGTATGATCCAGCTGAGTGAGGAGTTTACTAAAAAGGTTGTGAGAGTGATCTAAAAACTGTAATACCCAACCATTTGGAGTCTACGGTCGCCCAACGCTCATTTAATCCAATCTGAGCTCATCTATCATCGGGAGTGGCTTCCCCAATAGCTTATCTTGCAGCAAGAAGACGTTAGGGGATATTTGACTCACTGTGGATGGGGATCCATTTGCGAGGCTATTGCAAATTCTACTCCAATGGTATGTATCCCGGTTTGTGCAGATCAGGGATGGAATGCAAAACTAGTTCACAAAAGACATATTGGAATCACAATATATTAATTTTAAGATAATGAATATCCATAATTGTTTGAAGTTCCCGTGGAAGAATAAACTATCTTCAATGCTATTCGAGACGTAATGGAAGATGCCTCCTACTCTTAGTCCATGAAAAGGATGAGTAGGCTCAGCAAAACTCACGATACTGCCCAGATAATCAGCACACTCGTCGAACGAATGTTGTAATTCGGCTCCGAGTATCTCATGAGCCCAGCCTACGAAAGCTCCACTATAAAAGACAATTCCGTTCTCCTCAGAGACATTTTAGTTTAAAAATATTCTAAGCTGTTGGATAAAAAACGCAATGATTGTATCTGAGTAAGTAGTATACTAATTAATATAAGTAGTTGCACTTCGATTATTAAGAATAATTTAAATCTGCTATAAAGATTAACTTGCTTTTTTACCCTTTGCATATCACCCTATTAATTGATTTCACCTATTGAATTTGTGAACATATCTTAATAGTCATAAATCACATGCAGTCTGTAGATTAAATAAAAAAGCGTCCAAAGATTGAATGTTATGGCCATTTTATGACAGGCCATATCATTCCCATCTTGAAAATTATCCAGGTTCTCCAAAAGAAAAGCCCTAATCTTGATGTTTCATTTATGGCTGGGCCACTCACCATTCGTAAATTTCAAAAATTGTATCCACATATTCACATGGTCCCAGTTTAAGATGAATTTGATGAAACCACTTAAAAGCAAATGGCTGGGAAAAACATGATAGAGCAGCTTGGTTTTTTCCTAAATTATATGCATACATATTTTTAGCAAAAAACTGACAAGCCTGATTTAATCATTGCTGACTTTTTCATGCTCCAAGCCATGAACTATGCTAATAAGAATGGAGTTAAATTCATTGTCAATAACCCAAATTCTTATGCAGGAATGAGTGGAGTTTATAATGTTCTCAGTCTTGAAAGAAGTATTCGAGTCTAAGGATACACAATTCTATATCCTCTGCCAAGTCCTCCTATGCTGAATATGTTTGACAAAATGTTTGATGCTTTCAGGAACAGGGGAGTCCTAATATTTGACAGCTTTGTTGGACTTGATGACCCTGCTATCCTACCAAGCAATCATACACTGGTGGGACTTCTTCCGAGTTCTGTCACCTCACATTAGGAAATCGAAACCTAGCTAACAGATTGGATAAATGGATGGAGAAAAAAGGGAAAAAGCAAGTTTTTATATATTTCCTTTGGCAGTATGCTCAAACTGAGTGAGGAGTTAATAAAAAAGCTTGTGAGAGTCATCTAAAAATTGTAATACCCAACCATTTGGAGTATACGATCGCCCAATGCTCATTTAATTCAATCTGAACTCATTTATCATCGGGAGTGGCTTCCTCAATAACTTATTTTGCAACAAGAAGATGTTAGGGGATATTTGACTCACGGTGGGTGGGGTTCAGCTAGTGAAGCCATTGCAACTTAAACTCCAATGGTCTGCATTCCAGTATTTGGAGACCAGAATTAAAATTCAAAATTGATTCACAAGAGACACATTGGGATCACTATCCATCAATTTTAAGAAAATGAAATCCCATAGTTTTTAGATGTTAATGTGAAAGAATAAACCATAGCTAAAGCCATTCGAGACATCATGGAAGATTCCTCCTACTCTTAGTCCATGAAAAGGATGAGCCGACTCAGTAAAACCCATGATACTGCTCAAAATATCAGCACAATTGTTGAGCGATTGTTGGAATTTGGTTCCGAGTGTCTGATCAGTGCAGCCTACGAAAATGCCACGATTAAGGACAACTCAGTGCCCCTCAAAGACATTCTCGTGTAAAAGTATTGGCCGCTGCTGGATAAAAAACATTGATTACATCATCAAAATAAAGCTGAATATTAATAGTAAACTACAAGAATATTATTTAAAATAGTGTAGTAACTATTTTATGAAAAAGTTTGTATAATAAATTCACTATATTAACTCAATCTTCTACATTAAAAAATCAAATGAACAATAATTATATTGATCTTTCAAGCAACCCTCATTCCCTTAATCCTAAAGTGTTTTCACAATTCGTCAACATGGAAACTTTATAGGGTGATATTACACAATAAAAACAAAAGTTAAGTCCTTTGACCAAACAATTTTAAGAAAACCCTCATGTGACAAGGCAAAGTAAGAAAGAAAATTTTCATGTTGAGCTTTTAAATTCGAAAATGAAAAATCTAATCTAATTAAGTTCTATGTATAATTTTTTTAAGTGAAATATATAGGATAAAATAAATCATCTGCTAACGCAGAGTTATGTGAAATATATAATTGTTATCAGTATTTAATTTTAAGAAAGTTGAAGGCAAGTGATGAAAGAAAAATAGCAAGAAATTCAGGGAACCTCCTTAATTTAGGAACAGGCAGATGAATAATTAGGAGGAGTTACGTTTATAGCCATGTTAGGCTTTGCTAATGCACAGGAAAATTTCTATATGATTGTTGGTACTATTGCAGCAGCTTTGACAGGAATATCATCTCCAATAGCATTGATTTTCTTTGGGCAAATGGTAAGTGTGTTCACTGATAAGAGTCAAGCAGCCATAAAAGGGTTTGATTTTATGGTTAAACTTGTCATTATTGGTGCATTTTATTGGATTTTTAGTAATTAATATTTAACATAGGTTTCATATCACTTTATTGCTGGAGTTATGCTGGAGCAACCCAAAGTATGCGCATGAAAAAAGTCTATTATGAGACTTTGCTTTAACAGGAGGTAGCATGGTATGATTCTATTGATGTGGGCAAATTGGCTTCCAAAATTGCTAAAAATATTAGTGTGATCTAAAATGCCATCGGAGAGAAAGTCTCTCTTTTAATTACTGCAGTTTTTACTGGTAGTTTTGGCTTTATCTTTGCTTTTTGGCACTGTTGGTAGCTCAGTATTTTTCTCATTGTCCTTTTACCCCTTATAATATATTCCGGATCTTTGTTAATCAAGTCTCACTCATTGAAGGCCAAAGTTAACAATGCTTCTTACTAAAATGCAAGCGGAATTGCTGAGCAAGCTTTCTCTTCCATCAGAACAATAAAATATCTCGTTGGTGAAGCCTTTTAGGTGATGAATTTCTCATAGGCCCTAACTCTTGGGAATTCAAAAGCAACTAAATACATAATCTTAGTCTCAGCATACTTTGCAATTTATAATTTTGTCACAATAGGAATATACTCTATTGGGATGTGGTTGGGTAAGGAAGTTCTTTTATGGAATATTGACAGTGGTAAATACTCAGCTTCTGATATAATAGGAACCTTTTATTGTATTTTTAGTTGTGGGGCTGCCTTCAGACAAATTTCACCGATTCTCAAGAACATTACATAAGGAAAAGTTGCATTTGGAGAAATGATGAGTTTAATTAATCGAAATAAAACGTTGGTTTAGCCAACAAATGGCATAACAATAAATTCTATTTAAAGAATCCACTTTTTAAATGTCTAATTTGCCTACAAAAATATAAATGAAGAATCAAGCTCAGTAAACTCGATTCTTAAAGATATCAGTATCTAATTTGTCCCAAATAAAGTCAATGGTGTCGTTGGATAATCGGGCAGCGGGAAGAGTACAATTGTGCAGTTACTTCTCAGGTACTATGACTGCTGTGAAGGAAGCATCTTGATTAATAGAAACAATATCAAAGATATTAACATTAATGACCTCAAAAGGAAAATTGGTTTTGTTGGTCAAGAGCCTGTACTTTTTGCTATGAGCATCGAAGATAACTTAAAAATAGCTAATCCTAAACTGACTGAAGATGAAGTCGTAGGGGCATTAAAGAAAGCCAACGCTTGGGAGTTTGTTGAAAAGATGGAAAAAGGTATAAAAACATATGTTGGGACAGGCGGAATTTAGTTATCAGGCGGACAAAAGCAAAGAATTGCAATTGCGAGGGCTATCTGTAAAAATCCTCAGCTACTGATTTTGGATGAAGCCACATCAGCTCTTGATCGCAAAAACTAAAAATAGATTCAAAAAACTTTCCAAAATTTAGAGCAAAGCAACATCACGACTATTGTCATAGCTCATAGACTGTCAACCATCAAAGATGCTGATAAAATCTTCGTATTGGATAAAGGAAAACTTATTGAGTCAGGAAATCATGAATAACTCTTGAATAAATAGGGTGCTTATTATCAATTAGTGCATGCTCAGCTATCGGCATAGGAAAAAGGGTTATTGCCTGAGTAATAACACGCTTCAGTGGATTAACCATTAATAATCCTCAACAGCGGTGAAATTAAATAAAATCAACCACCATACCAAAGGAAGCTACTAAATAAATAGAAAGAAGTTGAGCAAAAATAAATGAAATAAAGCTCTGTCTTTACAAAATTATTGGTGTAATCAAAATCTCATTCCTTTGCAATGATACTAGGAACCATCAGTTCAATAGCTAATGGATTAATTATCCCTTTTTATTCCATTGCTTTTGGTAAAATTCTCCCTTTGCTCAACGAGGTCACATCAAATGAAGCGGAAATAGACAAATACTGCTTGTTTTTCTTGTTAATAGCAGTTGCATCAGCCATCACTTCATTTTTATACATATTCAGCTTTGAAACCGTGGGTGATAGACTTGTCCACGATCTTCGCCTGAAATTATTCTAAAAATTTATGAAAATGCCAACATAATATTACGATAAGAGATAAAATACGCCTGGAGCCATTTCCACCAAAATATCAACAGAAACCTATCAAATTCATAACATGGTTACTGGCATAATTGCTGTAATTGCCTTGACACTTATTAACTCAATGGCGGGACTTTTAATTGCATTCCTCTATTGCTGGCAAATAGCCATAATTACTTTGGCATTTACTCCTTTCCTAGTGATGGGAATATCCATGAATACTTCAGTTTCAAAAATAATGCACTCCAAATCTTAAAAATCTGAAAAGTTTATTGGCTCTTTAATTAGTGATACGGTTGCCAATATTAGAACAGTAAAATCATTCGGCCAAAGTGAATTTTTTCTTTAAAAATTTGAATAAAATCTATAATTGCTAAATGAAGTGGCATTTTAAAGATCAATTAAAATTTCGTTTATTCAGGGAATGAGAAGAGCAAGCATTCGAATTATAGAAGGCTTAATTATCTGGATTGCAAGCATCCTGTACTCGCAAGGAAATATCACAGAAAGTCAAGATTCTATTTTTATCAGCATTTTTGTCATTATTTATTGCTCCAATACAATCGGACAAAGCAGCCAGTATATGCCTGATATTGTCAAGGCGAAACGGTCTGGAGCCATTCTCTTCGATATTCTTTAAACAGAAGACGAGGAAGAAGCCTCTCTGAGAACAGGAGGGATCAGCAAAAGGGAGATTAGGGGAGATATCGAGTTTAAGAATGTTAGTTTTAAGTATCCTTCTAGAGACAGCACAGTTCTATACGATTTTTCACTTAAAGTGAATAAAGGTGAAAAGATTGGATTAGTTGGAGAGTCTGGCAGCGGAAAATCAACTGTTGCACAGTTACTGCTGCGGATATATGAACCCACAGAAGGAAGTATTTTTATAGACGGAGCAAACATCAAGGAGTATGATTTATATAATTTGCGAAGACAGATCGGAATTGTGAATCAAGAACCAACAATGTTTCTCGGAACAGTCGAAAGTAACATCAGATACAACTCTCAACCGACTGAAGAGGAGATTAATACAGCCCTTTCTACTGCCTGCTGCCAGAAATTCGTTTAAGATTGGGAATAAGGACTGTAAAAGCAAGTCGGCCAGAAAGGGTCTCAAATTTCGGGAGGGCAAAAGCAAAGAATAGCAGTTGCTCGATGCTTGATTCGAAAACCAACCATTTTGTTGTTTGATGAGTCGACGAGCGCCCTTGACGCCTAAACAGAAAGCAATGTGCTGAGTAACTTAAACAAAGAGACGCGTGGAGTAACAAATATTACGATTGCTCATCGACTGAGCACAATAAAAGATGCCAACAGAATAATGGTAATGAAATATGGCAAAATAATCGAAAGTGGTACTTATGAAGAATTGATGAGTCTCAAAAGGAGTTTTTACAAATTGGCAATGGGCTCATGATAAATAGCTCCTTATATTAATCCACTATTATATAAATTAATTAACCAAAGTGGAGAAACAAATGGAGTGAAAATGTATATATTTTCTTTAGTAGTATGTTTCAACTAAGTTAAGAGTTTACACACTAAAACTTCTACTTTTGGTGTTTGCAGTCACCTAATCTGAGCTTATATGTTGTTCAGAAGAGTGTTTAGTGTACTGTGAATGGATTCAGGGAATAGTAATGGATGTTATTAAAGAATAAATACATTAGTATTAAAAATCACATGCATTCTCATTGACATCTCATTAATCTGCTCTTGTTTATCATAAAACAAATATCAATATTGTTCATCCGACAATTTTGGATTAAAATAATTTGGCATTCCTTATCGATAAAGGAGGATATTGATATTTAATTTAATTATCATGCAAATCATAAATTTGTTTTTACTATTTTTGCTGATATTGAAATTGTATGATAATATGAACTTAGATCGTAAATTTAAAAAAATATATTATATCTTTAAATTATACAAAATTAAATCAGTTTAAACAGCAGGAATATTAATTTTTTACATTTATAGTTTTTCAGCACTTTAGAAATCTTTTAGACTTCAGCTGTCAATTAATATTTAGTGTTTAGATTAAAATGGGGTCGATGTGTTGATCCTTTATGCTATGGTATTAATCATCTGTCCCAAAATTTATCTCAACAAAGGAGCTCAAGAAATAACCAAACATTGTATGTTTAACCTAATAATCATAAAGCACTTATTAATTGATATCATTTACTCAATTTAGTTGCATATCTTACTTATCGAGGTTTGATCTTTTACCAATAAAACACTTATTAATTAATAGCATTATTAAA
>Ga0302280_1002810_pt1 | contig 13037 bp, 11 predicted proteins | sample III_Fen_E1_1_FD_198771 | JGI IMG/M metagenome (GOLD analysis project Ga0302280, IMG submission 198771) | Peat permafrost microbial communities from Stordalen Mire near Abisko, Sweden - III_Fen_E1_1 | ecosystem: Environmental > Terrestrial > Soil > Wetlands > Permafrost | place: Sweden: Abisko...
TAAAAAAAGTAATAAATATTAATTAAGCTCAGATATATATGTTTTCACTTTTACTATTTAGTTTAAAATAATGAATGTAACTTATAATAAGTAAAGTAAACATCTGTTATAAGAATTTTCAATTAATAGCTAAAATAAACTAAGTGACACAAATACAATGAATAAAAGTGAACAACAAATAGAACTTGAGAGAGTCGAAAAAGCTCGAACAGAAGAAATAAGAAATTCAATTCCTGCATATAGTTCTGATGAAGAAGTATTACAATTATTAGCAAACTTTAATGAAAATATTTTATCAATGTTCTCAATGTTATGCTCAAACCAACTAGTTGATTTCTATGTGAATAACAAATCTAATTACTCTGATATCTATGTAACAATGACATCTCTACGAGAAATATTAATGCGAAATAGATCAACTCGAGCAGCTCTAGACTTATTTATTGAATCACATAAAGCTTTAGAACAGAATATCATGACACAATTAGATGGTCAACCTCTTACTTATCCATTCTTTGGTACTTTAATGTTCCCAAATGAGTCTAATGAATATACTCTCAAACTTTCACAAATGATGAAGACATTATTACCATTTGCACAAGTATTACAAGCTGTGTCATTACCTAATACAACCCTAATTAGTGCATGTAATTATATGATTGATACCTTATGTAATAGATTTTTACATAATGGATACCCTTCTGAATTTCTCAATTTAATTAGAACTGAGTTAAGACATTATATTATTCCACATGTTGTTAAGGTAACTGACTTAATTATAATCAATGCTCAAAACTTTAAACCATTAATGGTAACTATTTCAACTCATGTAAGAGAACATCCAGAAGATAAAGATAGTATGTTAAAATCATTTGTTTCTACAATGTTCCCAATGGAAAGTCAAATGTTTCAAGCAGCAATGAGTGTAAGTAATGTTGTTCAAAACCCTCAGTTATCAACTGATAATGCAGAGAATATGGAAGGTTCAATGACAACATCTCAAGATAGTAATATTGAGCAAAATTTTCCCCCAGAATTGAACAATATGTTACAAAATTTCCCTCCTGAAGTTAGACAACGTATGATTCAACAAGCTAATCAAATGTTACAAAATGTTCAACCTCAATAAAAAAATACTTTTTGTACAGATTTACAGTTTATACAATTTTTTTTTAAGGGATAACTTAAAGAGAAGTGTTGTTGTGTAAAAATAAACTGTTTTTCTTAAACTAAATTATCTTTATATTTTTACCTGAGTTGCATTTTTAAATTTAAAAACTATAAAACATGGCTCAAGCTTATTTTATAACAGGTCAACCTGAAATCAATCCATTTCAAAATGTAGTAACTGATAATCCTATGCATCAAAACTTTTTAAGACAGTATCATCAATTACCAACTTATGGATATGCTGTTGCACGTAAAAAGTTTCAAGACTTTAATACTTTATATTGGGAAAATCCTAACAATGTTGCAAGACCTGTTAAATCATTTGAAAGTATAAAGATTAGACAACCAAAAACTAAGAAGACATTGATGCAAGATATATCACTTCCATTTGGAGTAAGTGAACAATTACCAGTTGAGATAAAAAGTAATAAAAACTTAACAGTAGATAGTAATATTCAGAAAAAATATAAACAAATTACAAATCAAAGAGTTCATCCTTATGCAAGAGTACCAATATAGTGGGATCGTTAGTAAAAAGCTTACATTTTTCAGTTTTGAAAAGAAAATTTTATAAAAAAGTAAATACTTTGGTATGATTTCACCCAAAATAAAAAACATATATTTTTTATGTTGAAGGTTGTTATAAACTTGTTAAAGTTATAATAAAAAATCTCTATTGATAACTAAACTTTAGAGATTACATAAACAATTTTACACACTAATATATAAACTCATCTCATATATATAAACATGCAATCAGTGATGGATTATAATGGAAACAATGCTGGAATTCCACAAATTTTTAATTGGTTATGGCCTTGTAGCCCTGATTATGATCCTACTCTAAATTCACAACGAAATCGTCAGAATTATGAAGGATTTAAACAAATAGCAATTGGTATACCTCCTACATTTGTTGGAACTGATGGTCAAGTGCAAATAGGACATAGAGGTAATATTGAGAATAAGATTTATGGAAACGCAGGAGAAGGATCATTTTCAGTTCCAACTGGATTATTATCAACAAATGAATACTCAAGAATTGGAAATGCAAGAAGAACTAATGAAATTTCAAAAGGATTTAGTGCGATGAATATTGATAATGGTCAATTGAATCAAAATGAAAATTTAAAAAGAAGAGCAGGTTTTGGCATGGGTTCTATGGAAGGTCAATCAGTTGATAAGTATAGTTTAGGACTTGAATTATTCAACAAATTAAATAATCAATCTCAATCTCATAACAAGTCAGTACCTAAATCAGAACCTGTTTTAAAAACTCCTCCTCCTGTGCAGAAAAGGGGTGAGGCTCCTAAAGAGGAGATAACTCAGCATGAAGGAGATTGTAGCGATATTGAGCATCAATGTGTTGCGTATAATGTAGTTGGTCAAAAATGTAAGAAGAAGTCTTACAAATCATTTTGGTTATGTAGTAAATGTACACTTGCACAAAAACATATTGCAATTGGAAAAGATGACAAATTTTACGCTTGCAATCCTAATATACCAAGAAGTGCAGAAGATATTGTCTTTGTTGTTGGTGAATGTGTAGCTCCATTACAAAGTAATAGAGTAAGTCAAAAATGTCTTACAGCTCGTTTTAACATAGATATGAAGTACATTCCTAAGGAAACATCATTTCTTTATGAGAATGTAGCTTGTAAAGCATCAAAACCATTCTTAACGAAAGTTTATTCTCAAGAAAGAGCAAATGTCGAATATAAACAAGTATCAGAGGATATGTATATGTTAGCGGTAATTAAGGATATTCCAAATGGTCATGCTCTCAAGTATTATGAAGATGGATCAAAACGTCAACGAACCATATAGATACACTTTATGACTTAAATGTATCAATTTATACATTTTTTAGTATTGATTTTTGTAATTATGATAAATAAACAATAATCTTTTTGGACTATGTATCTGAACTTATCAAATTTTTATTGTTAATAAAGCTTACTATTTAAAGGCTCTATTCTTGTAAGTATTAGATAGTGCAAAATGAAAGATTTTTCATTAATTGCTGCAGTAGAAGCAACAACCTTTGGAATTGGAGTGAAAGGTAAACTCCCTTGGAAATCCATCCCCTTAGACATGAAACATTTTGTTGAAGTAACTACTCTGAGTCAATCTCATACTATAAATGCAATTATTATGGGAAGAAAAACATGGGAGTCAATACCTGACTCTTCAAGACCTCTGAGAGGTAGACTTAACGTTATTATAAGTCATAATCCTCTTGAACTTAATGTACCTCAGGGTTGTCTTGTATTTGAAAGTTTCGATAAAGCTCTCAATACATTATCTCTCACGCAAAATATAGAGAATATATTCATAATTGGAGGTGGACAAATATATAAAGAAGCTATTCAGCATCCTAATTGTGCTCAAGTATATCTTACTAAAATATATGGGTTAAATGTTGAATGTGATACATTTTTCCCAAGTTTAGATGGATGGAAATGTGATGAAAGCAATGAGTTAATGATTGACTTAAATAGTGAAACTATTATACATTTTTGTACTTATAAAAGAGCTGAGTTATCATAATGAAAAACACTAATTGGTATAAACTACATGATTTTTTTTTATCTTTATTAGTGTGTTACTCAAAATAAACATATCATTTTTAACATGAGATAATTAAGAAAAAATGTATTAACCGGGCATTCCAGTTTGAGCTCCTAAGAAAGATGGCGATAAAGTGTTTCTATTTAAGGGGATAATATCTCTGAAATTGGTACGAGGTGGACCAGTTGTCTGTAAACGAGGATCAGATAAGAATTCATCATCATGAATTTTATTAGTATAAAGACTCAATTGAGGGTTTGTAAAGAATCCCATGTTATATAAGAATGATGATGTGTCAACTCTAGTAGACTTTGGAGCATTTGATATCTCTGAGGTTCCATTATATCTCATTGGTGGTTTAGGAGCTGCAATTGGTAAGGCAGTTTTATAATGTAAATAACTTTTAACATCATTATTTTGACGTCTTAATTGTTTATTAGATTTTAATGCAGATGAATATCCTCCTACGTTTGAACCATAAGGTTTTATTGTTGCAAGCCAAGCATCTTTAGGTTTACGTTGAGTTTGAGAATAAGTAAATGTACTTGGTTGAGAATATGTTGTATTATTTTTTAAAATCAAAGTGATTTAAATGTATTTATATTTTTATATAGAGTGATTATTTTTTTCAAATGAAATGCGATATATGAGAGTATATAGTTAGTTAAAACTTGAATGTGATACTTGAATGAATATATAAATCTGAAAAAATAAAAATCCTATAGCTGTTAAGATATTACATATCTTATTCACTTGTAAATTACCAGGATAATATGAATAACATTGATAACATGGATAATATGGATTTAGACCTTTATGGAGCTCAATCAATTGTAAGAAATAACATAGGAAAGTTAAAGAGAGGACTTGCTCAAGAAGTTCTACTTAATGACAACTCTGATTCAGAAGAGGATGATCTTGAATATAACAAATCAAGAAAAGCTCAACAAGGATTAAACTTTCCAGAAGGTGATATTACAAAACAATACAAATTGTTTGAACTCATTGGTAAAAAATGGTTTAACTTAGATTCATTAACTGTTACATCTCTTCCAACTATGTTATATAACATATGCTCTAATTTTCAGAATCCATCTAACAGTTTATATTTTATTAGAGTATCTCAAGAGTATAAAAAATTTTTCTTGACTGAGCATATGTTAATTAGATTATATGAAGATTTGGGTGCAAGGTTTATGAAGCTCCATTCAACTGAAATGCCCCATTACAGACATCCTTCCACGTTATTTAATGAACCCAAAAAAACATGGGAAATATACAATCATATGTTAATTCAATATAACCTTAGGAAAAGTGATAAGTTTATTGCTGGAATTAAAAAATACAAACAAAGTCAACCTTTATAATCGTGACAGTTGTGTTTTAAGAGTCTGCAAAGTCTAAGGCTTTATCGGATAATGATTTGAAATCTTTTTGTGGAAATAAAACTTGTTTTCTACCTGAGTTTTCATTAAAGTCTTCTGCATTTTCCTCTATTGTTTTTCGAGCTATTTTTTCATTAGGAGTAACATATTGTTTTACAATGTCTAAGGCATCAACAAAGTTAGGTTCATTTTTAGATTTTGATGAAGATGCTTTGTTTCTATAAGTGTATTTATCATCAGATGCTTGAATATGTTTTTCATCTTCCAAATCAACATCAAATGATTCTTTAGCATCGTCATCATCATCGGTACTATGTTTTTTATTTTTATAAAACTTCTTTTCAAATTCCTCATCTGATGAGTTATCAAAGTCAGATACTAAATTACTTCCTTGAGATGACATTCCACTTTCGCTTTCTTCTCCACTAAATCCAATTGTAGAAGCTTCTGATTTTTCAGACTCATTTCCAGAGTCTGAGTCAGAGTCTGATTCAGAATTTTTTTTGTGTTTTTTAGAAGGTTTAATAGGTTCTCCATCACTATCTTCAAAGTCTGAAGATAAATCTTTATCCAATCTTTTTCTTTTCATTTCAAGTATTTTATCTTCATCCTTACAATCATCATATGAAAAAAATTCATCTTCTTTACCTGATAATAACTTATCTCTTTTAGCTGCCATATATTCTCTATATTCTGGATGTTCAGGATCATCTTGTTTTACAATAATTCCATTCTTTCTATAAGGAGCATGATATGTAAAAGTACATTGTTCAACACTTTCAGGATTTTGAGTATTTGTAAGTATTAACACGTTGTTATTCTTAGTGTAATGTCTCAAATTTATAACGAATGCACCTAGAGAATCAAACATACCGAAATAATGATCATATAAATTCTTTTGTTGAGCAGGCATATTTTCACGAGTAGTTGCAATAATATCTAAACAATTTCTATATCTCTTGGGACATGCTGAAGGTTCTTGAATAATTAGTAGAAGAGACATATTAAACCATCTTCCATTGTACATGATTTCCTTAATAAGAGGATGATCAAAAACCTCTTTTTCAAATGCTAAATCTTCAAGAATTAATAAAATGCCTCTATCAGGATTATCTCCACCATACTCTGCTGCAACTTTCTTTTGATGTTTTACTATTGTAGTTAAGAAATCTTCATCAAATTCATTACGAATATAATCAGGTGATACTTTGTATTGTTTCTCGTAAGCCTTGTTATATTTTTCTGTACCTGACATAACTGCAATACGCTTAATTCTTCCATCTCCAAGTTTAGTAATCCTATATATAAAATCTCCAGCTAAAACTGATTTACCTGTTTTTTTCTTACCATGTATAAGTATATGACCTAAAGGATCAACTGTATTTGGATCAAAATTTTGTAAATCCAACAACTTTGGTTGTTGCATTTTCTTTCCTGTCTTAAATGAAAATAAATTCATTTTGAGGGATGAAGGGGATGGAGTGTTTAATTTACAATTAAGAGGGTAAGCAAAGTGACTTATCAAAAGAGAGTTTTATTTTTCTATTGAAAATGAGTTTTGAGTGAAACACATGTACTAAAAATGAAATCAGTAAACAGGTTTGAGACAGACTAAAATGTTTATAATGGTAAATCGTTAGTATTACGATATTGATCATCTAAAACTTCTAACATTCGTGGTTCAAATGATACAATTGGTTCAACTGATAATATAGAGTCTAAATCAGATTCTGCTCCTGTTTTTCTCCTTTTTGAAGGAGATTCAGTTTCGAGAGAACTTATTCCTTGAAATGGACTAATAGGATCACTTGCTAAATCTTTCAAACTTGCAGTTTTTAATGGTCTTTTATTTCTTCCTCTTCCTCCAGGTGTTCCAGGAGAACGAGATGACACTGAACGAGGTGAATTAATTGCACTATAATCAGTAGTATTAGATAAACTTGAAACTAAAGGAACTACTCCTATAGTTGAAGCTACTGCTGACTGTCCTGGTAAGGAGGTTCCATTTGGATTGTAATTAGAGTTTATCTGTGCAAGTGGTAACTCTGGTACTTTTCTATTAGGATTGAGATACTGTTGTCCAATTGCTGATTGCGATGCTCTAGTGATTACGTTAGCTGTTATGAGAGGCCTTGTATCATTTTGTTGAGTTTGTTGGGGCTGTTGATAATTTGGATTAATAGTGGATTTTGATAACGGATGTCCTGATGTGTTCTGAGAAGATTGAGTCATGAAAAGGTTTGGTAAAGGAGGAGGATTAACAGAAGTACTTGGGAATGAAAATTGTGAACTTTGTTTTTGTAAATCTTGAATTTGTGTTACTTGTTGTTTTTGTTGATCTAATAACTCATTGTTAAACTGTTTCTGTTGAGCTTCAATTAGCTTTGGAGGGATTAATTGAGAATTTATAGGAAACCTTGTTCCAATAGAATCATTACGATTTTGATTTTGAGTATCATTCTGTGCTCTTTCTTGAGCTTGTTGTTCCCTTTTTCTTTTATTTTCTTCATGTACAGCATCGCATCCTTCTTGAGCTACATGAACAGATCCTGCACAATGTGCTAAAGTAAACGCTAACCAAGCTTTAGGAGGCATATGAGGTAAGTAACCATCTTCTTCATAAATGTCTTTAAGACAATCTCTTAATTTAAATGATATAGCTGACAATCCAGCATGATATCCTTTTAATTTAAGTCTATTTAATACAGGTACGTATTGATGATATTCACTTATAACTTTAGCACCCATTAAAATGACTTGTTCACATTGATCAATTTGACTTTGTTTTAACTTTTCATCCTTAAGTTTAATAGACTCTATCCTCAAGTCAAAAAATGTATCGTTAAGACTCCATTCTTTACCAGATAAAACACCTAACTTTGAACATTCTGCTATTTCAGCTAAGTATTTGATTTTTTCTTGAACTATATCTACTCTATTTTCAAATTCAGGATCAAACTTGTTTGAATAAACAGGTCTTCTTCTTTTTTTATCTCTTCTTCTTATTTCATCGTCAGAGTCACTTCCACTCTCTGATCTACTAGACTCACTATCACTATAACTATCACTTCTATCAGAGCCACTATCAGAACCACTGTCAGAGTTGTCTCTACTATTACTATCATCAAAGTCAGCAAAAAGTTTATGAGATTTACCCTTTCCTGAGTTTTTTAGAATAGACTTTGAATGTCCTGAGCGAGGTTTAAATAAATTTTCCTCTTGAGCAAGATTTCGTTTTATCTTATCAGATTTATCTCTTACTTTAAACATGTCATCTTTATCGAAAGCTAAAGGGTTATAAAATAGAGGAGGAGTTGATACATCAACACTTCTACCAGTTGGATTAATATACTTAGATAGATCAACTTGAGTAGTTCCATTATCAAAAGATTGTAAATTACGTGTTGGTGATCTATCTTCCATAGCTAATGTCTTATTTTTCTTTTTCTTTTGTTTATCAAGTTTATCTAAATATCTCTTCTTACCCTTAGAACTAGGATCATAATTACTATCTATTTGTAACTTTTGATTACGTAGAGCTTGATGTAAAGAATCACTATCAACACTCATTTTTTATACAGTTAGTTGATATTAATACTCTATAAGAGTGTTTGTGACTAGTATAGATTTTTTTATTAAAAAACATACACTGTTTACAGTCCACTTGACTCTTTGAAATGAGCTCACTTAAACCTTATTAAATAAAAATTACCGTCAAAAACAATCACAATTAACACAAGCTAAATTTTTGTTTCAATTTTATTCCAATTTAAAATATCACAAGCTCTATACCAAACCTCTAACTGAGGTTTGAGTATATCAGGATCTCCAATTAAGGGGAAAAACTTTATATGATCTTGCCAATCAAACATTTCACATATTTTGTAACCTAGAACATTAGTATTTAATAATGAGGAACGATTCTTATCTTTGACTAAAGGATAAACCTTTTGAAATTGTTCAAAATGTAATACATAAAGTAAGTCTTGCTCAGGTGTAAATTGTTGAGGTCTATAACCTGTAAATTCATATTGAATACGAGCAATGTTATTTAAGTATTTATCATATCCTAGTTCTCTGAGGTATTTTCTAAGTAATTTTTTATGACAGTATCTAAAATCTAACTTATCCTTGATAAAAGCTAATGCTATATTTTCGAGCATATTTGGAGGGAATGTAACATTTTCACGAGATTGTTTACGTGATAATTGATCCTTCCAATTATGACGAGGATCATATAAACTACTTTCTTTTTTAGTTTGTACTTTTCGTTCAAATGCTTGCTTTTCACTTTTCCAGGCTCCAGACATAACAACATCTCCACAATCTCTACATATATATTCATTGTCTTTAGAATTAAAAACTAAATTAAGACCTCTGAGACTATCAGACTTTTTGACACGGGTAAGAGTTCTACAGGAAGAGAATGATTCAGTATTTGCTAATAACTTTGAGGCATCCTTATTGCAGAGAGATATTTCATCTTTATCTTTTTGTGATTCATTTGAAACTGAAGCAGATCCAGAATTAGTTATTCTATGACATAAACATGCTGACTTATCAATTGCTAATATTTGTCTTTCTTCATATCTTTCCTTAATTCTTTGTACAATATCCAACTCTTCTTTATAAGGATGATTAAATCCTTGTATTATTGATTTCATATCATTTTCCCAATTCTTAACTTCTATTCCATCTTGATCAAACATCTTGAATACAATATAAGGTTGGAATATCTCCACTAATGATCTACGTGTTTCAGAAAATCTTACATGTGAACTGGTCTCAGGATGTTTCCTTACATGTTCTAATACGGCAGCTCTGTTATTATAGAATGGATGATATCTAAATATACCTCTATGATTAGGTATATCATAGTATGCAAATCTTTTACATCCAGATTCTGCAAACTTAATTTGAGATTTCACACGTTCCTGTTCAAGTTGTTTATTTAATAGAACATCTAATTCTTCAGAATGTAAATCCTCCATACTCATCTTTACTTTTTTTCAATGGCTTTCAATGTTTTGTATAATATATAGTAAAAGTGTTTTCTATAAGTATGACTATTTAAGTGTAATTGTAATGTAGTTCAAAAAAAGACTTGTAAAAAATAAAAAACTCTAAAAAATGATAAAAATAAAGTATTTCGTGCGACTTTTTCCCAAACTTGGCCCCAGACTCAAACCTTGGCTGGAAAAGTGGTTTTGGGAAAATACGATATCTTTTTCGGAAATCCGAAAAATACTTTTCCTGATGTAGTTATGATCTTTTTCCAAGGCTAATACATAGGTACGACAAGTACATTCTAGTAATTCTAGTAAATCTAGATAATTCATGAGTCTGGTTTTCAAAATATTTGGGTAGAGTTGAGTTTTTTGGGAAAAAAGTTTGATGAGTCTTAAAAAAGTGTAAATCAAGCAAAATAAGTGTATTACAAATATATTGAGAGATAATATATTTAACAAGACTCTGTGCGTTCTCTAACAAATACTTTTATGAAAAAGATATTTGTGAGATAGATTACATTACTCTCATTGACTCTCATTAACAAAGCAGTAAGTTTTTTTTGCTAAATAATAAATTATTATAATATAAAATATATAGATTTAATAAATATATTCTATTCATCATCTATAAATTTCTGTAACTAAGTATGAAAAATCATTAACATGTTTTTTGCATAACTTAAAAACTCATCCTTTTTGTCTTTATAAACATTACAACTTTATTGTTTTTACATCAGAACACTTTTAAGTTAATTGTATCTTTATATTATACTACAATTTATCATTAGGTTATAAAAAAATGTCCGACGATAGTGAATCACAAGCTCAAACTCAAGCACCAGCTATTATTCCAGCAGCCGCTGATACTCCAGCAGCAGTTGTTTCACCTAAAAAGAAAGCATCTTCAAAAAGTGCAGGTGCATCTAAACGTCATTATGTTAAAAAACAAAGTGCTGATGCTCCTCCTCAATCTGTTGATTCTATTCTCAGAAGTATTATCCCCTTGTTGAAACAATTACCCTCAAGACATGTTTCAGGTAAATCTCATAGACATCAAAGTAAGGATTTATCTACAAAAAGAAGAACTGTTCATGAACGTGAATATGAATCAGAATCAGACTCTGACGAGTCAGACTATTCTGAATCAGACTCAGAAAGTTCAATGAGTGATGGAAGCGAATCCAGTGGTGAGGCTCATCATAGAAAATCACATATATCTGCTAAAAAGGGTATGGTAAAACAAGCTTTAGATGGTGATAAAGTAATTGCAGTTGTTAAGGGAAGTAAAAAAGCTAAAGCTGTAAGTCAACCATTATTAACTCCTGATAAATTGTCAGTGTGGTCTTATGGAATTACAAATCAATTTGAACCTCATCCAATTGAAAGTTGTGTTGTTGCTAATACTTACGATAGAGTTAAAGGAGAAGCTTATGTTGCTAAAAATGGAAAGACTAAACACAAGAAAACAAAGGAATTTAAGTTAGATTCAAAATCTCAAAAGATAGTTAAAGGAGTTGCAGTTTTCATTAGTTATCCAACTACAAAAATTACAACAAGTGAAGACGGAACAAAAGAACAAAAATCAGTTATTTTGAAATCATGTAGATTCTTAACAGAACCACAGGCATTAGAACTTAAAACTTTAGGTGTTAAATTTCAAGACGATTTTGTGTTACCATCAGTTATCAAACAACAAAGAGATGCTGCAAGAGCTGCTGCTAGTGCAGCCACTGCTGCCGCAGCCACCTTAGCTGCTGCTAGTGAAACTCCAGCAGTTGCTGCTGATGTCCCAATGAAAGTAGAAGCATGATAAACTTATATATTATTTTAGTTTAATATATCATTTCTATATATACTCAACATTCATGTAATTCTGACAGTTCATCACAAAATAAAAACATCTACTACAAAGAAAAACATTGTTTTTACAACTATACAAATTTTTATTTAGAATGTTTTACGTGATGTTTACTATTTTTAGTGGAAGATTTCAAATAACTAGTTAAGACTATGTCAAAAGCATTCTCTCCAGCAGTTTTATGATTTGTCATTAAATGACTTGCTCTAATTTCCCAACCTTCGTCTCTAATTTGATTAATAATATCTCTTTTAGATAAGTTCTCAGGTGAATCTGTTAAGACATATTTTTTAATGAGATTGCTATCTGCCAAAGATGTTTTTTTATCAGTCAGTGGAGTAAGAGGGGGGTTAAGAGTAGTTTGTCTATATTGAAGTGTATTAGATAATGATGAAATATGATGAGTGCAAGGTATAGTTTGATGTACGAAAAAATCATCAAGACTTGTCTGTTTTAGCTTAGGTTGGTACATAACAACAAACATCATTTTTTGTATTCTCTCTGGAAGTGTTTTTTATTTTTTAGGGATACATTAACATATAAAATACAAAGTTTATGTTTTTCTTGATCATTGACAGACTTTTGTTATGTAAATATACCCTTAGAGAGTATATACAAACTATAATGCAGCTCTAGCTTCCATGTTATTACACATATAGAAGTACCAGGCAAACATGGAACATACGTACATTAAAAAGAATGAATTAGTCAATGATATACCAAACATAGATTGTGATCCTTCTTGTAATATATATAAGTAAAGAAATAGGAAAAGGATTGCGAAATTAATCATTAATTTCTCATGTGTAATATTTGGATTTGTAGGTGAACCTGAACTTGAATCTCCTAAACTACCTAATTTACCCATTTTACCAACTGGAGGTGAGTCAGACTTTAAAACTTCCATTTGAAAGTTAGATAACGAAGCTGGAGTAACTAAAGAAAGTCCAAATTGCGTATTATAACTATCTAATATCTTATAAATTGCTGTTGCACCAATTGATTTTGAAGCAGGTTGATTTGTATTAAAATTAATACCGTAAG
>Ga0302280_1002811_pt1 | contig 13036 bp, 16 predicted proteins | sample III_Fen_E1_1_FD_198771 | JGI IMG/M metagenome (GOLD analysis project Ga0302280, IMG submission 198771) | Peat permafrost microbial communities from Stordalen Mire near Abisko, Sweden - III_Fen_E1_1 | ecosystem: Environmental > Terrestrial > Soil > Wetlands > Permafrost | place: Sweden: Abisko...
TTAGGGAGTTTCACTCCTCGGGTGCACATACAAAAGTGCTTAGCTTTAATAACTACGGCTACCCCCAACGGGTCAAGATGATCTTGTAGGCAGTCTGCTATTTGGAGTGTTAATCTTTCCTGAACTTGAAGTCTACGAGAAAATATATCGACTATTTTGGGGATCTTGCTCAAACCAACTATCCTACCGTTCGGGATATAGGCCACGTGAGCTACTCCGGTAAACGGAGTTATATGGTGCTCACAATGGCTGTACACTGGGATGTCAGTGAGAAGAATCATTTCATCTACTCCATCCGCTCCATCCGTAAATGTTTTAAGCTCATCAGCCGGATTCCGATTATAACCACTGAACCACTCTTTCCATGCTTTAACCACCCGCTTCGGAGTGTCTATCAAACCTTCTCTAGTGACATCTTCCCCGATTGCCTGCAACATCCTTATTACGCTATCCTCAGCACTGGAGTCATGGCCGGATTCAGTCACTTCCCATGGGAATGTTAGCCATTCGTTTCCTACAGAAGCAGCCCCAGTAATGACTGGGTAGGGTAATTTACGTTTAAGATACATATCACCTTTAGCGAATAGGCAGGCAAACGTAGCTAAAGGGTACTCAATCATGTAACGCTGCATAGTAGTACCAGAATCCACAAGATCATCTAGGATCACATTGGCCTCACCTGGAGAACTTACTATAACAATATCCATAACTGAGGCCAACACTAAAGCGGCAGATACCCCACCACGCGGAATACCATAAACGCATAACGGGGCTTTAAGTGACCTGTTATTTAAGTGAACCACTAAAGTGTTGGATACAATCCTAGCTGCGGCTAGCATATCATTTATACTTAATTTGTAGTTCATGCAAGCCTCTTTTTAAGTGATCCGATAACGGTAACCAAAGCATTAATTTGATCTAGGTCAGAATAGTTAGGAGTGGTAGGAAGCTCCATTAAACCTTCCGACCAAGCCCGCACCACCAATGGATCTGGATATCCAGATTCCTCGAATCCGTGAGCACGGAGTGTGGTAGCGTGGTCACTGCCCACTGGAGGATATTGGCCATCGTAAGCCGTGTGTGAGAATGCCAGCAGTTCATAGGCTCCGGGAATGCTGGTGGCTAAATTGATTGATTCAGCCTTACTCATATCCATCAGCGGGGTTAAAATACCTATACAGTTTAAATCATTCTTATCCAGCCCCAGAGCCTTGTTGATAGCATCCTCTTGCACATCAATATACACTTTACGACAATCTGGATAGTTGGCATTATCTGCCTGACAGACGCCGGTGATGATTTCATAAATGTCTTTACATATAGCCCGATTAGCCGCCAAGGTCAAGAACAGCGCATTGCGCATTGGGACGAAGGTAAGCTCTGTGCGGTCACCGATGGTCTTATCCATCTGCTCATAATTCTGGTACAGCTCAAGATCAATTTGCGGATTAGTCAGTGGTGACCTTCCTGCTAGTATTGGTCCTACGTCAATTATTTCATGTGATGCTATTCCGCCGAGGAGCTTTACCACATTTTGCGCTGCTTGGATTTCAATGCTGTGCCGCTGGTTGTAGTTAAAGGTGATGGCATGGACTTCGTCAAAGTTCTGTTTAGCCCACGCAAGGCAGGTAACAGAATCCTGACCACCTGACAAAACTACCATTGCTTTATTCATAATAGTTCTCCGTAAAATAAAAGGGTGCTAGATAATTATACCGAGCACCCAGTGATATCAGTACTGCAACTTTACTTAATGGTATGACCAGCCGCTTTCAAGATGGTAATAAATTTATGCGCTGATGCATGATTCATTGCCAAGGTATTATCGCGGAATTCGAGACCTTCTTTCGTAAGTATCTTGGCTATTTCATCCTTGGTAGCTTTAATATCTTCTGCAACCAGTTCCATGATGCGTTGAGAAACACTAACCCCACCGTTATCCTTGGCAGAAATCTTTTTCTTATCTGTGGCTGGGGCTGGAACTTCTTTAGCAGGCGCGCCACGCTTAGAAGTTGGCTTTGCTTCTGGTTCTTCTTCCTTGGCTGCTGCGCCACGGCGAGTTGACTTATTCTCTGCCGGAGCTTCTTTCAGGACTACGGATTCAAGGCGGTCACGTTGGAATTCTTGCTCATCCTTACCATCGTCAATCACGATAATTGAATCATCAATCTCTACGATCACGCCCTCCGACACCTTACCGCGCTTGTTTGTGATAATAACTTCGTCGTCAACTGCCGGCTCATATTCAGGAGCATCATCCTGAGCTTGGCTAGCAACTTCGGACTCCTTCTTGACGATTGATTCAACGCGGTCTTTAGTGAACTCAACTTCTTCACCGGCCACGTCAACTACGATGATGTCCCCATCGATTTCCAGCAGTTCACCTTCTGACACTTTACCACGCTTGGTGGTGACCACGATGAGGTCCCCAACTACCGGAGCAGCAGGAGCCGCCTTAGCAGAACGGCCACCACGTGCTGGCTTTGCTTCTGGCTCTTCGGCTGGGGCAGCACCACGACGAGTTCGTGTAGTTGCTGCTTCTTCTTCTTCCAGGTCTGGGAAGTCAATTGGGTCTTTCTTTGCATTGATGTTATCCGCTGCATCATTGAACCAGTCTTGCTGTTCAGAGCTAAGACTCTCCCAGTCACCATCCGAAAGTTCACCAACGGCAGAAATAAGTCGCTTGCGGAACGCTACATCTTCCTCACCTCGTATTGCTTTAAGCCCAGTTAGTTCTACTAGGGCATCACGTATCTTGCTTTTAGCCATGACAACTGCTCCTTTAAAATTAATGAAAACCTACATAACCAGTTTCCCAGTTATCTATATATACCCCGCGTTACTTAAAATATGCGCGGACTAAGCCTATACTATCGGTCCCTTTCTCCCTACCGAGGGCTTCATTGATGAAATTATTACCGTCTTCTACATTGTGGCCATTACCTTTCCATGCGTTACGGGCTAGTTCTAGTATCTCTATCGGGGCTATTAATAGGAGTCTTAGTACCTGCATTACTTCGTTAGGAGCCTGAGAAATGGATACCAGCACGCTCCCGTGGTTATCAAGATCACCAGCAACTTCATGATGTGAGTGTTCATCAGAGTCCTCCAAATCAAGAGAGTGTAGGTTACGTAAAATACTGTCTTCATTGGCTAGGTCATTAAACCGGTTATACAAAGCCGTTTTGTACAGAGCCATGAAATGCTTTGGCTCCTCAACTGAGTACTTAGCCGTAAGCTTACAAAATACAAGGAAAGCTTCGGACTCCGCATCCTCGTAGGTCATGGATGATTCAACGCGCCAATAGTTTGTTTTAAGGAAATTAGTGGTGTATCCCTCCAAGCTCCCCTTCCATACTGGTATGTGGTTAAGTTTAGTGCGCGGTCTAACGGTGAGTTTTCTTCTAATTTGTGACATTTAATTGCCTCCGTGGTTTAGGTGTGTTGGATGAATTATTCATAACTAACTTAGCTCTTATTCTACCGGTAGTAGTTGCAACTACATTAATTCTTTTGCGAGGTGAAGCTAGGTGACTCTCAGGACGTGCTGGATCAGTTCCTTGCTTCATCCCATGCAGGCAGTATTTTGGATTAGCTACCCAGCAGTCAATCCCATCATAAATACCTACTAGGGACTCAGTATCGGGTAACTTAAACACGCGCAGGTGGACCTTATTATCATCTCTATTTACGTAACCAATCTGCGTGCATCCCCTGAACTTGCTTTGAAATAGTCTATTATAGGAATTACTCACGATTAACCTCCATAGCCAGTTTAACAACTTCACGCGGAGTTAAATCTCCACAATCTTTTCTCCCTTTTGGGACTTCCATGATTGAAGTCTTCGGTATATGTGACAACTTCGCCTTCATCCTCATACTATCTACTGCCCCAGTGCCGGTATTATTGTTGTCCATCATAAATACTATCCGGTCGAACTGGCTTGCTGCCTCCTCCAAAATATAAATCTGCTCATCTTGTATATTGTTCGTAGAAATGGCTACGGCCCTTACACCATGATATTGCCCATAGAAGTCAGACTTGATTGCATCGAAAGGCCCCTCTACTACTAACAGAGTATTTCCACCCGTGATAAGTACATCATGATTATATAGAGTCTGCTTGGCTGGTATCATGCTTTCATCTAATCCGAGGTCTTTGTAACGGATGGTGGCATCTGCAATCGCTCTTGCGGTCCAAGTAACCAGCTCACCATTTACGTAATAGGGTATGATGATCCTGTCGTTGTATGGCTGGTTTGTAGTAGCCATTAGATTGTACTGATTAATAAGACATGATAAGTCTCGATGTGGGAATCCTCTGTTTTCTAAATAAGCTAGGTGACGTTTACAAGAAATACTGCCATCCACCGACTTGAAGCCTTTAGGAAACCCAAGTTGGTTACTACGTTCGGCTGCTGGGGCTAGGTTAGCTTCCCTGCCCAGTACTCTGGCTGCGATTGCGTCAAACCCATCCGGGTCGATGTAGTCAACATCTAACCCTGCTATCTCACGCGCCTTATCGTATGATATTTTTAGTAAGGCGACTAATAGTCTCAGTGGGGAACGGCCACGATGGTCTGCATTACGCCAGCATCCCCATGCGCCGTTACTTAAGTTCAGTCCCATGTGGAAACCATCAGTAGCATTAGACCAGCATAGTGGACAATGGATATTTACATTTCCACGTTTTACATTACCCCCACGAGTCGAGTACTCAACCCCGTACCGATCTAGGATTCTTATCCAATCAATGGTTGTAGTCATTATTATGGTTAATTAAAAGTGACGACTTTAGTATTATATAAAAAGTTATTGATTAAGTAAACCTAAATGTTCTCGTTTAAACTGACCCCCTACCACCATATCATGCATGGACTTACCCTCGGCTAACATTTCCTTTATGCCGAAGTCTACTGTGCGGCTGGCCATGAGGTCATATATAAAAGTCTTATGCGTTTGTCCCGGTCTATGAACCCGTTTCTCAGTCTGCTTTCGTGCTATGGGTGAAGGTGGTGATTCGTAGAAGACCATATAGTTTGCTACATCCTGCAACCCATCTACGCCAGTGCCACCACTTGCTGAGTTCATCAAGAAGACTTTAATGCTCGGATCATTCTTAAACCTGCGTATGGCGTTCACAGGATCCTTGCTGCCCCCGTAAAGCCATTCAGCCTTGCAATTAATCTTTTTAAGTCTTTCCATAATCAGTTCACCACTTACCGTGTACTCGTGGCTAATAACTATCTTCTGGTCACCAGATTCCTCTACAATCTTTTCTAACGCATCCAACTTGGCATTTTCTTTAAAGCGTATTTCGTGCGGACCATATTCATCAGTCCAAGATAAGTAGCCCGCTACTAGCTGACGCATACGGATCCAAGCCCCGTCCAATGCTTGTACCTTCCCTCCAGCACTAATAAGACCTTCCACAGCTCGGTAGTAGTGCTCAGACTGCTCCTTGCTCATATTTACTTTAATGGTGATGTACTGGCATTCCGGAAGGTCAGCACATTCCGATTCATCGTAACGGATACTGCGATGCTGCAATGCTCGATATAAAGCCCTAGCCTTGCGCTTATCAAACGACCAAGTAGACCCAGCCCAGTAGTCCTGCGTCTCCTTCATGTATCCGGCTCTAAACAGACCTAACGTATCTCCGAAGGTATCACCTCGATCCACCAGATAAAACTGCGGCCAGATAGCCTCTATATTGCGTCCAAACAGGGTCCCCGTAGTCGAGTAGACGTAATCAGCCTGCTTAGTAAGCTGGCGCATGATACCGAAGCGTAGAGTGTCTTTATTTTTAACAAGGTGCGATTCGTCAATACCTATGAAGTTATAAATCTTCTGGAGCTTGGCTATCTTGCTATCATCGCGCACATACTTCTTACCCAGCTTACGGCTTACTGCAAGATGCAGACCAGCATAATCAATTAAGGATACCTCACCGACTGGGTTAATTAGCATTTCCCACTTCTGCTCGATGTCACCAGCGCATAAGTTTGGTTCAAGGTTTGAGTGCTTTAACAGATCATCTTGCCACGAGCCTATGTTAATGAGTCTGGGCACTGTGATGAGTGCTCGTTCTATTTTCTTTTCACGTAGGCGTTGCGTGATTAGGTCTTGAATAATTTTTGATTTTCCGAGCCCCATATCAAGTAAAAATAAAAATCTAGGCTCAAGCATTCCGACAAGAAAACAAACCATCTGGTGGATCCATTGGTCTGTTTTAAATACTGGCTTTACTTTTAGAGAATTTATCTCTGCTAGTAACTGCCGTTCTGATAGCTTCTTCATCCACACGTAACTGTCTAAATTTCTAGACAGGTACTGAGCCAACGCCCGTTTGTCAATGGTTCCCATTTAGTAGTACTCGATATAGGCCAGTAAAAAAAACAGCGGAATTAAAGAATTGTACCTTGTTAAAGTAACTGGCCTGAGCTTGTGCTACATCTAAGTAGTAACTACGGGATGGTGGCTTAGAAATAGTAATAGACATCCAAACTAACTCACCTGTTACTTTTTTAAACTGCGCTATAAATCTAGTCGTCATCACGATCCCTTCTAGCTCCTGTTTTCTCATCAAGGGTACGCCAGTATTCCGATCCAAGATAGCAGTCATTCAAACAGAACTGACCTATTGAGTACGCCTGCGAAATTAGTATCTGAAATTTATCTTCATCATTTCTGCCATTACTTACAAATAGTCTGGCCAGATTCAAGGTCTTTTCTTGAGGGGTCTGCGCATATGTAAGTACATTGTCTGCGGTAGCAATCTTAGAATAGTCCTCTGCCACCATATCATCAGTAAGAACTTTTGCTTTGCTACTGGCTCGATTCCCTTGACTGGCTACTACCATGGCACAGTTCCGTTCCATGGCAATCCCCCGCAGGTCTTTATATATTTTACCAGTATCCGTGCGCAGATTACTTCCATCTAATTCCATTAAGTCCGGGTAATCCAAGATAATCATGTCTGGTATAAATTTATGAAATCTTTCCAGTCCATCTAGATAAGCACGAAGCATGGATATGGTCAAAGCACCCGTTGGAAACTGCTTAATTATTAGAGGAGGTCTGCGCCTAAATTCCCGTTCAATTCTAGATTTTAAGTAAGGCTTGATGTTAGCGTCCAATAAAGTCTTGCGCTCAACCTCATCTATATCAAGTCCTACCAGTTTCCCATTCTCTACCACTAAGGTTGTGGTGTTTACCTTTGGTGATCTTTTTGATATTGAATATAAGTTCTGGATATAACGTTGACTGACTCTACTCTGCGCCATTTCAAGCGTAATATGCAGTACTTTCTTTCGCTGTAGAAGTCCCCATTTACCAAAGTGTATTAATGCCCATGATTTTCCCTTCTTCGGAGGAGCAATTACTAGGAACAACTCACCTGGACGCGGAGTGATGTCTCTTTGATCAAGCTCAGTTATGCCGGTAAGAATCCCATGTTCTTGCTGATTGAAGAAGTCCAGTGCTTGGTCAGCATCCCGCAGATTAAGTCCCGGATCAAACGAAATTATTTGCGAGGATAAGCCTTTCTGCAACTCAACCTCTGCCCCAGCCACGTTACCATCCTCGATAGCCTCAACCGCTTTAACTAGGGCTGACTTTAGATTCTGCTGTCTAACAAACTGAGACAACTGGGAGATTGTATAGTCACCATTGATGCTATCTTTAGACAGGAACAGGTTATCAATTACCCGAGTGTAGCTAGTAGCCTTACGCTTATCTGAACCAAGTAGGATACCCTCCAGAGAGTCTGGTAAGTGCTCCTTAATTGGTTCTTGAAACTGGTCTATAAAGTCAATGGCCTGTTCTGCTATCTCACGGAATACAGCAGACTCGAATAGGTTAGCGGTGATACTGTGGCGGATTAGTTTTGCATAGTGGTCAGAAAAAACTAGTAAAGTTAAAATATTTTCTTGTAAAGCCCCAGATAACTTTTCTTGTTGCTTCATTAGAATTCCTTATTTACTTATTTGTGCGAAGGCATCTAACATAGCCTGAGATGTAGATATATCGAAACCATTACAAAAATTTATTAAGTCACGATCCCTAAACTTAGTAGTCTTAATTGGTAAGATTTCGTTACTCGGGAACTCTGGGTGCGGTAATTGTATTAGCCCATAATTGCGGTCAATCAAATCTGCGTAAGTAGTTCTGAGCTGGCGCATAAAGGACGGACTGTTGATTGCTCTTGTTGCGATGACCGGACCCACTTTATTTATACCGGCTACTTCATTATGCGTTCCGGTGAGTGATAGTAAGGTTACAAATTTGTCTGGCTGGATGTGGTATTCATTTTCAAAATCATTGCGGTCATAGAGACCATTTTTACCTTTCCACACCAAGAAATTTTTATACCTGAATAACTGGTACAGGTCCGAGTCATGGGAAGCCGCTACGATGTTTTTAAACCGGTTACGATACTTATGGGCAGCATGAGCTATAAGATCATCACACTCAAATCCTTTAACAGCCCAGGTAGGTAGCCCAAGCAGAGTATTAAGCTGCTTTAGGTAGCCCATAGTCTCACTAGCTCTGGCTACCAATTCCTCATCCTTAATTCCAACTCTAATACTCTTGTAATCTGGATAGGTGAGTGACCGTAGATAGGGCTTGGTATCGTAACAAATTACCAGATCAGTAGCCTTAGTCATTAATATAGCCTTGGCAACCGCGTGTAGAACCCCGTAGAGTCCTCCGGTAAACCTACCCTCACAAGTTAATGCAGCATGGACGTGAGCAGATTTATAAACGTGGTTAGAACAATCGACTAAGAGTAGCACCCGATTATTCATACTATGGTAGTCCCACTTGCTTGTGTAGCTGGAGGCAAAGCCGGTACCCATATTTCCTTACTATCTCTACGGCTGTTTGCGTGTTAAGTTTATTTTTATCATCATCATACTCATCACATGGCTGAATCCATATAGTATCCACAGAATATGGGACTGGGAAGAACACCTGATTCCGTTTTTTTGTTGGATCCTGAGTATTAATATTAGGTATGCCAGTATCCAGATCAACTCCATTAGTTTGTACTATGTATTTCCAATGATGACATAACCTAGATACCATTCCATGCACGTGCGGAGTTTTTGGGGAGCAGACCAGATCAACATAAGGATTCTCCTTACTTATAATTAACTCCGTTAATCTGTCTAACCATAGGGTTCCAGATGTTTCTATCTGGATGTGACCAACTCCTGCTTCTAAGAGTTTGCATATAAGAGGTACTATGTTCTGGCGCAGCGGCTCTCCGCCGGTAAGAACTACCAACTTAGGAATTTTTGCGTCATAGGTATCCAGCGCATCCCTTACTATTTTATCAATAGAAAACGGCATCTTCTGCATTCCATATTCAAACTGAGTATCACAAAAGGTACAGCGTAAATTACAGCCGGACAATCTGATAAATGTGGCAGGGCATCCTGCATAAGGACCTTCTCCCTGTATTGTGTTAAATATCTCCTCCACAAATAGAGACTGGCCATCTGTGTAGCGTTGCTGTTTACGTATTGGGTTCTGTCCAAACATGAATGTTCCTTATGAGTTTAATAATACTGAATATAGTAACCACCAATTAAGATGGCTACTATATCTTAGCTCCTGCTCCTGCTCCTGCTCCCGCTCCAGCTCCAGCCCCCGCTCCCGCTCCAGCTCCCGCTCCCGCTCCTGCTCCAGCTCCCGCTCCCGCTCCCGCTCCCGCTCCCGCTCCAGCTCCTGCTCCTGCTCCAGCTCCAGCTCCCGCTCCTGCTCCCGCTCCCGCTCCCGCTCCCGCTCCTGCTCCCGCTCCCGCTCCAGCTCCTGCTCCCGCTCCAGCTCCAGCTCCCGCTCCCGCTCCACTGTTCCCGCATCATAACGGCGTTCATTATTTCTGACTCCGTGGAAGTGCTTTTTTCAATTCGCATAAATCAAGACAAGCGCCGCGATTAATGTAAACTGGTAATCCATCCGGGTAAGGTTCACACTCTTTTACGGCACCTTCGGCCACGAATTGCATGAACCGTTCTGTTTCTGGTATCCACGAGCAATCAACCAGCACTAAATCGGTTGAGGTAACTTCCTGTAATCTCCCGGTGTAAATCATAGTCACCGTGCGAACTATTACATTTTTTCCGACTGGGTAATTACTTACAGTACCTAAAGTCTGATGAGTCTGGTTAAGAATTAATGCTTGTATTTCACGAATCTGCCCTAATGTTAAATCATTGATGTTCATTTCAGTCTCCTTTAATTAAAAAATATACTCAAGATAATTATACTAACTAAATTTACTCCTATTCTTATTTAACAAATAAACCAAGCAAGATGTTTGCTGGTTCACTTTTTGCAGTGATTGTGGCTTGCGATTTATTTGAAATACGTAAGGATATTCCGCAGTAAATACCCCAGTCTGCGCCGGCCTTGATATACCCTCCGGCCTTGATAAACTCTCCGGCATTGATATACCCTCCGGCATTGATATACCCTCCGGCATTGATATACCATCCGGCATTGATAGACTCTCCGGCATTGATATACTCTCCGGTATTGATATACAATCCGGCCTTGATAGACCATCCGGCCTCGATAAACTCTCCGGCATTGATATACTCTCCGGCCTCGATAAACTCTCCGGCCTCGATAGACAATCCGGCATTGATATACTCTCCGGCCTTGATATACCCTCCGGCCTCGATAGACAATCCGGCATTGATATACTCTCCGGCCTTGATAGACCATCCGGCCTTGATATACCCTCCGGCCTTGATAGACCATCCGGCATTGATTCTGCACTTAAAAATTAGATGCCCTTCAAATTTCAATAGATTGTTTACTACGAGTGCTTCTGCTTGTTCTTGCGTTTCAATTATTAGCGTTTCCATGTTTTCTATTCCTTATTTATAAGATGAGATAACTACCCACAAATTATTACAACTTGGTAACGATCTTATTACCCAGCGCCAAGCGGATCCCCAACAGTAGGCCGTAGGTAGCAGCGGCTACCAAGGCATCATCCTGCCTAACTACCGAGGCTACCTGATTGAGGTCCCAGCCGGCGTTGGTAGCAGTTTCTTGCAGGTCTACCAGTAATTGCTCCTCCTGAGACTTCAGTTCATCCTGGGTCATCGGATGATACTTAGGTGGCGTAGACTTACGTTTATTTGTGCGGCCGTCTTCAAGATCACGTTTAAGTTGTGTGCGCTTGCCTTTTCCTGCGCCGGATGCTTGCTCCACATGGCCGGCCTGCTTTTCTTTACTGGTTTTCGCTATTGCCTTGGCTGTGGTGGCGTTTATTTTCTTATTCTTCAATGCGTCCTTCACTGAGTCGTCAGCTTCTAGCAGGCGGAGGGTGTCCACGATGTGAACGTGCTTCCGACCTACTTTGTCACCAATCTGCTTCAAGGTCATACCTGCATCACGCATACGTTTGTAGGCTGCTGCTTCCTCCAAGGGTAAGAAAGCCTTACCGGAGTTACTTTCAAACATCTTAATGAGGTTACCAAGATCATCTGAATTTTTATCTTCAAGCAGGGCTGGGATCCCCTTGGCAAATACTTCACCCTTGGCAATAAGATGCTCTACTGCCGTCAGGCGGCGGTCACCGTCTATCAGCTCGAAACCTTCACCTACCTTTTTTACGCGGATCGGGATCAGCATCCCGTTAGCTTGTATGGACTTTGCCAACTCTTCTATTTCTCCAAAGTCGAAACGTGGATTCCAGCCAGCGCGGCGGGACACGGCGGTAGGATTGATATAAGCAAAGTTAGAAGGGCGAGATTGGATGATTGCGTTCATTGTATTACTCCTTTAATTATAAGATTATTTATACGTAGATGATTATTGGTTAAAGCAACTGAGTTTTACTGGTTATTTTCGTAGCCTTTGAGGTGGACTCTACCATTCGGATATGGTCACCTATTGATTTAAAGTAGTCGTGGGTGACTTTTGAAGTAGTGGTTATTTTAATCATCTTACCGGCTCTGCGTGGGTGGTTAACTTCAACAATACTTATAGGTACTTCCTCAACCTCGGTTTTAGTGCGCCCGGTGTTGATCTTTTGCGATTTAGCTTTTGACATGTATTACTCCTCTTGTTTAAATAACTTCCAACAATCCCCAAAGTATTACGATGATGATGCAGATGCGGTATACCATGACGAGTGTTATCATAATTTGATTACCTCCTATTCTTGTTTAGTGGTCATTATTGAGTTCGTCAAGAGCGGTTTGTGCCTCCGCTTCGGAGTCATAATAGGAGCGTTCTTGATCGTTTAAAATCAATTCGTCGCAAGCCGAATTCAACCATTCAATAGCTCCGGCTTCAGTATCGAATTTGTCGCATTCGTGAAATTTTCCGAAGGCGTTATAACCTACAACAAATTCGTTTATTGGCTTAATTGCGTAATTCTGATGCTCGAATTTATCGAATTCCTCATACCAATCATTCGCCTCTTGTTCATCATAAAATCTTTCTGTTTCAGAGATTTCCGATGAAATAGACAAGTTGCCTTTCCCGCACGAATACGCCATGCGTTCCGAATGTTCGTACTTCGGTGCTATACCGCGAGGCATTGGAGTTCCGTTGATTCTGTTTAACTGGTGGCGCAAATCTTCAATTGAAACAGATTCGATCTTGCCTTCATTGTTTATGTAGAATTTATTCATTTTGAATCTCCTTAGGTTAAGTTAAACGACAATAAGGCAAAGCCTTGAAACAACCCTGACTGGACTAGCCAAGGCTGTTAGGATGCTTAGTGCTATATTTATATGGTATTGTGGCTGGTAGAGATTCCGGATTACACGGATGCGCGGAGATACTGGCGGTTTGGTTGCCTCATCGTACCTTGCCTTGGTAGGCCTAGATCAGCACGACTGCTTGATAGAAAGTATTATATGAGACTTTATATATAAAGTCAAGCTTTATTTTACATTTATTACCATTATTAGTTGCTAGGTTATTTACCTCTGTTTAACTGGTGGTTACGGATAATCATCGGGAGTAATCCGGATTCTATATATCCTGGGAATGCATTATCTAC
>Ga0302280_1002812_pt1 | contig 13034 bp, 14 predicted proteins | sample III_Fen_E1_1_FD_198771 | JGI IMG/M metagenome (GOLD analysis project Ga0302280, IMG submission 198771) | Peat permafrost microbial communities from Stordalen Mire near Abisko, Sweden - III_Fen_E1_1 | ecosystem: Environmental > Terrestrial > Soil > Wetlands > Permafrost | place: Sweden: Abisko...
TACGTATACATGGAGCACAGGTGCAACAGGCTCCAGTATTTCATCGCCTTCGGTAACTACTAATTATACCGTTACGGTTACCGATTTTAATGGGTGTATGAACTCTGGATCAGCTACTGTTGTTGTACATCCTTTACCCACTGTGCAAATAAATGGAATGACTTCTATATGTATTGGTAGTACTGATTTATTAACTGCCAGTGGAGCCAATACGTATACATGGAATACAAGTGCAACAGGAACTAATATTGCGGTAAGCCCTGTAGTAAATACAAATTATCAGGTAACAGGTACGGATGGTAATAATTGTGTTAATTCTGCAACTGTAGGTGTTACTGTAAATCCTTTACCAACTGTAACTGTAAACTCTACTACAGTATGTGCTGGTAATACGGCTACTTTAACAGCAAGTGGTGCCACTACGTATACATGGAACACAAGCCCTAGCACAACAGGTGCTACCGTTACTGCTTCACCTACTGTTACTACAAGTTACACGGTTACCGGAACTGATGTTAACTCTTGTACCAATACGGCTATAGCGGTTATTACAGAGCCTGCTAATCCTGCACCAGATATTTGTATGGTAAGTACCGATAGTTTTTTTGTAAACAATATTGTTTATTGGGATAGAACAGCATACGCAAATGCAGATAGTTTTTTAGTATACCGCCTTAGCTCAGGTGTTTATTTGCGGATTGGTGCTACATCAAAAGACTCTAATCAATTAACTGACTTGAAGCGTAATATTGGTGGGCCAAATGGTGGAGACCCAAATATTTCGAGTTGGTATTATAAAATAGCTGTAAAAGATACCTGCGGTAACATTAGCCCGATGAGTCCTTATCATGAAACTGTAAATTTCCAGCAAAATAACCAAAACCTAACATGGAATGCTTATGTAATAGAAAGTCCACAAATAAACCCTGTTAACAATTACGCGGTTTGGAGAGATAGCTTAGGTATTGGCGACTGGCATATTTTTGTAAACACTTCCGGTTTATCAACCAATGACAATACTTATACAAGTTATCCAAATGCTAATTATAGAGTAGATGCTACACCTTTTACTTGCACTTCTAATGAAGCAAGGCTTTCAGGTAATAATAACACCTTTGCCGCAAGAGTTAAGTCGCATAGTAATATAAACAATAACAGGGCAACAGGTATAAAACAGTTTACAAGTAGCAATAATCATGTAAACATCTACCCCAACCCCAATAACGGTAGTTTTGTTATAGAGCCAAATAGTAATACCATACAAACCATACAGATGTATGATGTCAACGGCAAAGTTGTATTAAGTCAAACCATAACTGGTAAAACCAATATAGATGCCAGCAGCTTAAATGAAGGTGTTTATAATATAAGCCTTATAAGTAACGAGGGTGTGGTAAATAAGAGAGTGGTTATTGTTAGATAAGTATAATCATGCTGAACTTGTTTCAGCATCTGAGATTCCGAAACAAGTTCGGAATGATGTTTACTTCTGTTTATTCCTCGCAGCTTGTTTATCCTGCGCATCTTCTAGGTTTTCTATATACTTTTTATTATGTGGTAGTATTTCCACCGCTTTGGCAAAATCTTTAATGGCAACGTTAAGTATATCCAGCTCTTCGTAAATGGCTCCTCTGCCATTAAAAGATGCAGCATCTTCGGGGTCTAATTTAACGGCGCGGTCAAAATCGGCAAGGGCTTCGTTATAGCTTTTTAAATAGCAATAGGCAGTTGCGCGATATCTAAATGCTTCTGCAAACGAAGAATCTACCTGAATGGCTTTGGTGTAGTTAGTAATGGCTTCCTTATACTTACCGTTTTCTACAGCCGTGTAGCCTTTGTAAATCCAATAGTATTGGTTGTCATGTAAATTAGACTTTTGCGCTTTAGCAGATATAAGCACTAAAGATAAAATACAAACAAGGCTTGTTTTCATTACCCTATAAAGATAAAACAAAAAACCCTTCAACATTTCTGCGAAGGGTTTTAAAATTAAAAGCATTTGTTTTAGTCTCTTCTGCCAAACAAACGCAACAACATTAAAAATAAATTGATAAAATCTAAGTATAAATTAAGTGCGCCCATTAAACCTACTTTAGCTCTTCCTTCGCCTTCAAATTCATGCTCCATATTTTTTATCTTTTGTACATCATAAGCTGTTAAACCGGTAAATACAATAACTCCCACGATACTAATGATGTAATCCATCATAGGGCTTTTAGTAAAGTAGTTGATTAAAGAAGCTATAATCATACCGAAAAGAGCCATCATTAAAAACGAACCCATTTTAGTTAAGTCGGTTTTGGTAGTCGCACCTAACAAAGCCATTACACCAAACAACACCGCTGTTGATGCAAACACTTTGTAGATAGTTCCCAATTTATAAGCAATGAAAATAAAGCTTAAGCTGATACCGTTGATAGCGCTATAAGCAATAAACAACGCTAACAGAACAGGGAATGAAAACTTTTGCCACCCGAAAGACATGGCCAGCACAAAGCCTATAGGTGCAAGCATTACTGCCCAACCTAAGATAGATAAACTCGCTCTGCCTTCTTCGGTTACGTTATATAAATATGCTATTAATGATTCGTTAAGACCAAATAGTACAGAGAAAGTAGCAGAGATACCCAGTGCTAAAAACATCCAGCCAAAGGATGCGCTTAATAATGATTTTGTTTTTGTTTGTGAGGTTGCATCAATGAAATCATTGATGTTTGTTTTTTTGAAGTTTTCCATTTTTGTTAATTTATTAGGCTACAAATTTACGATTTTTAAATGACTACAAACAAAAACTCCTGCCATTTGGTAGCAGGAGTTTGGGCTTTGATGAGTTACTATTGACTAATAATAGACCATTCTTTTCACTTCGGCTAATTGCTTAGAAAAGCGAATTACCTGACGGGTATACCCATATTCGTTATCATACCAAACATATAATACCACATTCTTTTTATCGGGAGATACAATTGTAGCCTGACTGTCAAATACCGAAGGACAAGGATTACCGATTACATCGGTAGAAACTAATTCGTTAGAAAAAGCGTATTGTATTTGCTCAACCAGGTTGCCTTCTAAAGCATACTTTTTCATTACCTCATTAACCTCATCTTTGGTTACTTCTTTATTGATGGCAATATTTAAAATAGCTAAGGATACATTTGGAGTGGGTACACGTACTGAGTTGGCTGTAAACTTACCCGCTAACTGAGGTAATACTTTCTTTAAAGCACTCTCTGCACCTGTTTCGGTAATAACCATGTTAAGAGCCGCACTTCTACCACGACGGTATTTTTTATGGTAATTATCCAACAGGTTTTGGTCGTTAGTATAAGAGTGTACCGTTTCAATATGCCCGCGTTGCACGCCAAGCTCTTTATCTACTACATATAAAATAGGCATGATAGCATTGGTAGTACAAGATGCTGCTGAGAAAATACTGTCTTTATGTATATCAATCGTTTCATGGTTAACGCCATATACCACATTCGGAATATCTTTTGCAGGCGCAGTAAGCAATACTTTACTAACTCCTTTTGCTTTTAAATGACGGCTCAGTTCTGCTTTATCCCTGAATACACCTGTGTTATCAATCAATAAAGCATCGTTAATGCCATACTTAGTATAATCAACATCTTCGGGGTTCTTGGCATCAATCATGTGTACGGTATGCCCGTTAATGATTAAAGCATGGTTCGCTACATCTTCAATCACCGTTCCCGGAAAGGGCCCGTGTACAGAATCTGTACGTAATAAATCGGCACGTTTCACAATCTCTTCGGCACTATTACCACGCGTAACAATGGCACGCAAACGCAATTGCTCTCCTTTACCTGCCTGTGCAATAATTTCGCGTGCAGCTAAACGACCAATACGCCCGAAACCAAACAACACTACATCTTTAGGTGTAATGCTGTGCTTCTTATCTATAAAATCTTTTAGTTTATGACGAATAAAATCGCTTGCAGATTTGTGCTTGTCCTTTTCCTGATACCATTCAAAAGCCAGTTTGCCAATATCAATTTTAGATGCGCAAACATTCGCATTATATATTTCGTGTGCTAATAGAACAGAGTCTTTAACCGTAATAGGTTTTTTCACAATGTCTTTTGCATACATGTGCAGTTTCATAATCTCGCTGGCACTGCGGTCAACCAACTGGTTACGGAATAACACCAGTTCAATAGATTTCTCGAACCATAATTTACCAATGGTACTTATTAAATCAATGGTTGCTTTTTCCTGTTCAATCCAATCGTTTAATTGTTCTTGATAACCGTTGGTTACTTTTTCTGCCATTTGCGTACTCATTCTTTCTAAATGTTCTATTCGTTTTTAGTTATTATTATTTGTACTCATGTATTCGCTTCGCTCGGCTGTGAATATTAAATTAAACAAAAAAACCGTCTGTTATGCAGACGGTTTTTCGTTAAATGTTTAGCCTAAGTATTGTTGCAGTAGCTTGCTTCGGCTGCTGTGACGCAGGCGGCGTACCGCTTTTTCTTTTATCTGACGAACACGCTCGCGTGTAAGGTCAAACTTAGCGCCTATTTCTTCTAAGGTTAATCCATGAATGCACGGTCAATTTCTTTAGAAAGAGATTCGCTCATTAAGTTTCCATCAGCACGTGGCGAATCATGATTTACTAGTACATCTACCAATGAACCTTCTTCACCTTGTTGAAAAGGAGCATCCATGGATACGTGACGACCGGATACCTTCATGGTATCCATAATTTTATCTTCTGGTAAATCTAATATTTTAGAAAGCTCTTCCGGGCTTGGCTCGCGCTCAAACTCCTGCTCTAGTTTAGAGTATGCTTTATTGATTTTGTTTAACGAACCTACTTGGTTAAGCGGTAAACGTACAATACGACTTTGTTCTGCTAAAGCCTGTAATATACTCTGACGAATCCACCATACAGCGTACGATATGAATTTAAAACCACGTGTTTCATCAAAGCGTTTTGCAGCTTTAATTAAACCTAAATTACCTTCGTTAATCAAATCGGGTAAACTTAAACCTTGGTTTTGGTACTGTTTTGCAACCGATACAACGAAACGCAGGTTAGCGCGGGTAAGTTTTTCAAGGGCACTTTGGTCTCCGTCTCTTATCTTTTTTGCCAGTTGAACTTCTTCTTCGGCGGTTATTAATTCTTCTCTGCCTATTTCTTGTAAATACTTATCGAGGGAGGCACTCTCACGATTGGTAATTGATTTGGTTATTTTAAGCTGTCTCATTCTAAATTATAAAATGGTAAAGAACTGAAAAATTTAAGATGGCGAAATTACGGCAATTTAACCTTAAATCAAAATAAATAAAAAAGGTGTTAAATAATGTAGATGAATGCCCTTTATAAGCTGATTAAGATAAGCTTTGGTGTATATTTGCCTGCTTTTCAAGCATTAAATGAGAATTCTTTTAAATATAGGATTAATTACCTGCTTACTTTCATTTGTTTGCCTGAAGAGGAAGGTTGAGGTAGTTAATTTTATCCAATTACAAAAGCAAGCTGAAAGCAAAACAAACGATACCCTGTATGTGGTTAACTTTTGGGCTACCTGGTGCAAACCTTGCGTACAGGAAATGCCCTTTTTTGAAGAAGCCGCTACCAAGTTTTCTTCGCAAAAAGTAAAAGTAATATATGTGAGTTTAAACTCGCTGAAAGAACTGCCTGCGGTTGAAAAATACACAGAAACAAAAAACATACAAAATTGGATGTTCCTTTTAAATGCAGGCAATCCGAATGATTGGGTTGATAAGGTAGATAAGTCATGGAGTGGTTCAATACCTGCAACCATAATGTATAAAGGCGGTAAAAAAGTTTTCTTTAAAGAAGGAGAGTTTACACAAGAGGAAATAAATTCAGTAATAACAGATAAAAACAAATAAAAATGAAAAAGATAACGAGCATCCTTGCAGCAGTAGCCATAGTAGCGGTATCTGCTTTTACACCCGAAGGCGGGTATAAAGTTGGTGATAAAGCCAGCGATTTCAAATTAAAAAACATAGATGATAAAATGGTTTCTATGGCAGATTATAAAGATGCTAAAGGAATTATTGTAGTGTTTACCTGCAATCATTGTCCGTTTGCAAAAAAGTACGAAAGCCGTATTATGGATTTAGATAAAAAATATAAATCAAAAGGTTTTCCGGTAGTTGCTATCAGTCCTAACGACCCATCTTTAGTTGCTGATGATAGTTTTGAAAACATGCAGAAACTTGCTAAAGAAAAGGGTTATACTTTCCCTTATTTGTTTGATGAAACACAAAACACAGCCAAAGAATACGGTGCAACTAAAACACCACACGTTTACCTTCTTAAAAAAGAAAAAGACGGATATATAGTAAAATACATAGGTGCTATTGATGATAATTCGGACGACGCAGCTGCCGTAAAAGAAAAGTATGTAGAAAATGCCATTGCCAATATACTTGCCAACAAACTTGTAACTCCGGATAATACCAAAGCTATTGGCTGTGGCATTAAATGGAAGAAGGGGTAGTTCAAGAGTTTAGCTAAAACTAGCTGTTAGTATTTGCTGTTTTTTGAGTTTTAGTATTGAGTTCCTCTATGTTAAGTTCCAATTAATAGGTAGTTTACCTTGTTGTTTTAATAATTCATTTGTTTTAGAAAAGTGCTTGCATTTAAAAAAGCCTCCACGTGCCAATGGAGATGGGTGAGGCGCAGTAAGCACATGGTGTTTTTGGGCATCAATTAAAGCCCCTTTTTGTTTGGCATAATTTCCCCAAAGCAAAAATACCAGCCCTGTTTTTTCATCGGATAGTTTTTTAATAACCGCATCGGTAAAAAGCTCCCAGCCTTTGTTTTGATGAGAACCCGCCTGATTTTCTCTTACAGTAAGGGTGGCATTTAAAAGCAACACACCCTGCCTTGTCCATGGAGTTAAATTACCCGTTGGGGGAACTTCTATCCCCACATCATCTTTTATTTCTTTAAAAATGTTAATTAAGGATGGCGGTGCTTTCACCTCATCGGGTACCGAAAAGCAAAGCCCGTGTGCCTGCCCAAACCCATGGTAAGGGTCTTGCCCCAGTATAACTACCTTAACCTCATCAAAAGGAGTAAGGTTAAAGGCATTAAAAATAAGGCTTCCCGCAGGGAATATACGATGTTTGCCTTTCTCCTCGGTTAAGAAATCTTTAAGTTTCAGGAAATAATCCCTTTTAAACTCATCTTTTAAAACATTTAACCAACCCTGTTCTATTTGCGGAGATTTTTCTGGCATACTATTTGATAATAAAAATTTGTAATTTTCAATAATAGCTATATTTTTGTTCAATCATTTTAAAACTAAGCCCCATGAAAAAGTCTTTAATCGCTACCTTACTTGTTGTTGCAGCAGTAATATCTATTTCTTCTTGCAGAAGCAAACATGGCACTTGTGCCGCATATAGTCAGGCTCCTGTAAAAAAGGTTGTTACGCATATTTAATTTATTACTTCTCTTTTTAGGGGTAAATAAATTCTAATACTTGTTTTAAATCGGAGTGCAAACTTCGTGCTACCGGACATGTGTGGGCAGTATTCTCTAATATTTTCCTTTCTTTTTCTTCATAACTTTTAGGAAACGTAATTCTTACATGAATCTCCGCTACCCTGCGCGGATTAGCCTCCATTACTTTTATAACTTCCGCTTTAGCACTATCCATAGTAATACCATCCCTTTTAGCCACAATAGCCATGGTTGTTAAAATACAGGTTGCTAAAGAGGTTGCCAGCAAATCGGTAGGGGAAAAAGTAGCCCCTTCTCCCTGATTATCTTTGGGTGCATCGGTTGCAATTATTGTGCCAGACTGAATATGCTTTGCCTGCGTATGGAGGTTTCCTGTATATGTTATTTCTACGGTGTTTATCATGTTTTTATTTTATTTTAATTGTTGCAACATGGTGTTCGCCAAAGGCTCGGGTCATGTTTTTGTTTTGCATCAAAAGTAACAATTAGGCTTATTATTGTACCTTTGTTCTTTCTGAAAATGCGGATTTATTTTAAAATAATTGTACTTATAGTTTGCTGTGTTTCCTGCAATACCCTTTTTTCACAAAGTGCACAACAGGCATTAGACCAAGGGAAGGATGTGAATGTGCTTTTTAGAAACGAAGCCACAGGCGGAGTTTATATGCACTCGCGTGGTTTTGGGGCAATATACCGCAGGTATTGGCACGTTACCGGAAAGTTAAAACGATTAATAGAATTCGAAGGGCTTAATATGCGCCATCCAAAACAAATGTCTATTAAAGCTGATGGCGGAGGGAAAAGTTATGTATATGGCAAACTTAATGCATTGCTTTTTATACGTGGGGGCTTCGGCTTTCAGCGGACTTTATATGAACGTGCCGACCGCAAAAGTATAGAAGTACGTATGTTGTATTCCATTGGTGCTACCATTTGCTTTTCAAAACCTGTTTTCTTGCAGGTAGATTCTTCAATAGGAGCAGGGGGGTCTACAGTTTTAAATGTGCCTTATACTACTGATATAAATCAAAATAACATAGTAGGTAGAGCGCCTGTATTTGCAGGTATTCAGGATATGAAAATATATCCCGGTGTATATGGTAAATTAGGTTTTAGCTTTGAATATGGAGATAGAAGCAACGCTATAAAAGCTATTGAATTAGGCTCTGTTATTGGCATATAACAAAGCCGAAAACTTTTTTGTAACACTATATGTTGCTTTTCATTTTGGTAAACGCTGGTTTTAATTAATGGACACCACACAAGAAACTAATACGGCTGTTACAACCGAAAGACCCCGCAAACCTAATTGGCTAAGGGTTAAATTACCTACCGGCGAGGAATATATTAAAGTCCGCAATATTGTAGATAAGCATAAACTGCACACCATTTGTCAGAGTGGTAACTGCCCTAACATGGGCGAATGTTGGGGTGCAGGCACAGCTACCTTTATGATACTGGGAAACATCTGTACACGTTCCTGTGGTTTTTGTTCCGTATTTACCGGAAGGCCTTTGCCTGCAGATTGGGATGAACCTATGCGTGTGGCGAATTCGGTAAAACTAATGAGTGTTAAGCACTGCGTAATTACTTCGGTAGATAGAGATGATTTAAAAGACGGCGGCTCTATTATTTGGGCAGAAACCATTAAGGCAATACGTAAAGAAAGCCCGGCTACCAAGTTTGAAACGCTTATTCCTGATTTTATGGGTAAATGGGAAAACTTACAGCGCGTGATAGATGTTAAGCCTGATATCATTTCTCATAATGTAGAAACTGTAAAACGATTAACCCCAGAAGTGCGCATACAAGCTAAATACGAACGCAGTCTGGAAGTTTTAAAACGTGTAAAAGAAGCAGGTATACGCACTAAATCAGGCATTATGGTTGGCTTAGGAGAAAGAGAGGAAGAAGTATTAGAAGCCTTGGATGATTTACGCAGCATAAATTGCGACGTAGTTACCATAGGGCAATACCTGCAACCTACTCCTAAAAACCTACCTGTTGCAGAATTTGTGCATCCCGACCAGTTTGAGAGATACAGACAAGCTGCTATTGCTAAAGGCTTTATGTATGTTGAAAGCGGTCCCTTAGTACGTTCATCTTATCACGCAGAAAAGCACGTATTGTAAATTATGTCTTATACCCTTATCAACGGCAAAGAAGTATCCGAAAAAGTTCTGGAGCAAATCAAACAAGAGGTTACTGAGTTAAAACAAGCTGGAAAAAAAACACCTCATTTAGCAGCCGTATTAGTAGGAGATAATCCGGCAAGTATGGCATATGTCAATTCTAAAATAAAAACCTGCGAGAGAGTGGGTGTTACTTCCTCTCTTATAAAATTTGAAACCGATGTTACAGAGCAAACACTTTTAACTAAGCTTCAAGAATTAAATAACAATACAGATATAGACGGTTACATTGTTCAGCTACCCTTACCAAAGCACATCGCTGAGCAAAAAATAATTGAAGCCATAAAACCTAGTAAAGATGTAGATGGCTTTCATCCGGTAAATGTAGGCAGACTGGTTTTAAATTTACCAACATACATTAGCGCTACACCTTATGGCATTATTCAGTTACTGGAATATTACAAAGTCCCAACACAAGGCAAGCACTGCGTAGTTATTGGCAGAAGCAATATTGTGGGTTCTCCCATGAGTATATTAATGGCAAAGAATACCCAATATGCTAATTGTACCGTTACCCTTTGCCATAGCAAGACAGAAAACATAAACCAATACACCTTAGCTGCCGATATTATTATTGCTGCCATTGGCAAACCAAACTTTGTTACTGCCGATATGGTAAAGCAAGGTGCAAATGTTATAGATGTGGGCATTAACCGCATAGCAAGCCCCGATACTAAAAGTGGATATAAATTAGTGGGCGATGTAGCCTTTGATGAAGTTGCACCCAAATGCGCCTACATAACTCCTGTGCCGGGTGGAGTAGGTTTAATGACCATTGCCTCTCTGCTTAAAAACACACTCTTGGCTGCCAAGAAAGAGATTTATAAGTAGCCAATCTCCTTCGCATTTTGATTACTATTTTTGACAAAAGTAGGTTATTGTTGTCAGCACTATTAGTCTTAAAGCAACAAAATTATTACAAAGTAATCTCACCTCTTAGGTTTTGGCTTAAAAGGTTTTTTATCCTTGATGAAGGAATTTTTTGCCCCAATAAAAACATAAGTTTTGTTACTGCTGCTTCTAAAGTAATATCCTCTCCGCTGATAACACCTATTTTTTGCAGTTGCGAACTTGTTTCGTATTTACCTTGTATTACTCTGCCTTCCAAACATTGAGTTACGTTATAAACAATAATTCCTTTATCAATAGTCTGCTTTAATAAGTTAATAAACCAATCATCAGTAGGAGCATTGCCCGCACCAAAGCTATGTAACACTGCTGCGTTTATTCCGGTGACATTTAATATGGCTTCAGTTATCTTTTTAGATATTCCCGGGAAGAGGTTTAAAACAACAATATCGTTATCTAAATTCTTATGTACGCTTAATTTCTTAGCGGATGCTTTGGCAATGAAATTATGATTATAGGTAATCTGCACCCCAGCCTCTGCTAACACAGGATAGTTAGGCGATTGAAAAGCATCAAAGTGTTCTGAATTATATTTAAACGTGCGGTTTCCTCTGAATAATTCATACTCAAAATAAACAGCCACTTCGGGTACTAAGGCTTTGCCTTCTTTGTTCTTTGCCGAAGCAATTTCTATCGCAGTAATTAAATTCTCTTTCCCATCTGTTCTTATAATACCTATTGGTAATTGAGAACCAGTAAGGATAACAGGCTTACTTAAGTTCTCTAACATAAAACTAAGTGCAGAAGCCGTATAAGCCATCGTATCACTACCATGTAGCACAACAAAACCATCATACTTAGTATAGTTTATTTCAATGATTTCTACCAGTTCAATCCACACACGCGGGTGCATATTGCTGGAGTCAATAGGCTTTTTAAAGGAAACAGAATGTAACTCTAAATTAAACCTGCTTAACTCTGGAACTTGTTTGGTAAGATGTTTAAAGTTAAATGGACGTAAAGTACCCGACTTGGCATCCTGCATCATGCCTATAGTTCCGCCGGTATATATAAGTAAGATTTTGTTCATAGATACAAGAGTTAAGAAAAAAGAGACAAGAATCAAAATGTAAATATCTTGTCTCTTTTTTCTTAACTCTTACTTAAAACGGCAAATCATCATCAACTGAAGTGCTTGTAAATACAGGAGGTACACCTGTTTCCATGCTGGTTGGTTGGCTATGATTATTTGATGGTGCAGATGATTGACCTGAGCCCACTTTTTCAATACGCCAAGCATCAATGGTATTAAAATATTTTGTTTCGCCTTGCGGAGAAACCCATTCACGACCCTTTAAATTGAATAATACTTTTATTTCGTCACCAATATTATAGCTATCAATTAAAGATACTTTATCCTGTACCAACTGAAAACTTACATGCTGAGGATAAGGAGAGCCCGGTTCTACGGTTAATACAAAATCACGTTTCTTAAAACGTTCGCTTACTACTGTGGTATCAAATTTAGCTTTGACAATTCCGATTACTTCCATGACTTATTTATATTAAAAATTAGAACAATAAAAGTACGGCTTTTATAACTAATTACCCAATAAAACTTTCCACGCTTCGCCTACTTTATTAACATCTAATAAAGCTTTTGCATACTGGTGAAGTTCTTCGGTATTTGTAAACTTTTTATTTATAGTGCTTTTGCATGTGTTAATTTCTTCGGGTGTGGGTAGATGCTCTACATTGCCTAATTGCCCCAAGTTATTGCCCGATAATACTTTGCTGTTCTTTATTGCAGCAGGAATGGCATCCACACCAATGCCAAGCGTTGTAATAGGTTTTGCAATTTCAAACAGGGCATCGCCATGTGCGCGGCAATACCAGTTACCCCCCATGCGGGCAACCAAATCTATTTTATGTTGGTCTATTTTTCCATGTTCATCTAATACTTCTTCTTTTACGTGAATAAGCAATACCTCACAAACAACCAGGTTTCCTGCCCCACCACTTTGTCCTAATTCAATTACCTGATTTACTTTGCACTCCATGGTAACAGGTGCTTCTGCAACACGGAATGGTTTTATCTGTTGAGAAGCAAGTTTGGTAAATCCTGCCTTTTCAAACTCATCTACTCCTTTTGCGTACGGACTGCTTGTAAGCGACATTTGCTGAACCATATTGTAGTTCACAATATTTAAAACCACTTCGGGTACTTCTTTTACATTTTCTAAGGTGTGCTTGTTTGTACCATCTCTTCCGCTGCGTGCAGGAGAAAAAATAGCAATGGGCGGATTGGATGAAAACACATTAAAGAAACTAAACGGCGCCAGGTTTGGTCTTCCGTCCTTATCTATGGTGCTGGCAAAGGCTATGGGGCGCGGACCAATAGCTCCTAATAAAAAGCCGTGAAACTGTGGTTGAGGGGTATCTTTTGCGCTAACTGTTATCATATCTTTTTTGAGTTAATTACCTATTAATGAACACCGGTGGCACGGGCGAACAAATTT
>Ga0302280_1002814_pt1 | contig 13033 bp, 4 predicted proteins | sample III_Fen_E1_1_FD_198771 | JGI IMG/M metagenome (GOLD analysis project Ga0302280, IMG submission 198771) | Peat permafrost microbial communities from Stordalen Mire near Abisko, Sweden - III_Fen_E1_1 | ecosystem: Environmental > Terrestrial > Soil > Wetlands > Permafrost | place: Sweden: Abisko...
ACAATATTATTGCTTTCTATAATATAAAATTATTATCCTTGAATAATCTAATTTGCTGATTCGTAATTTAATAAAATTAATATAAGTCTAAATAAATTGTACTTAACTTATTTTGTATTTTTAACTATTAGGCAATTCCAATTTTATTCATAAATAAAAAGTGAATCTATTTATTGTAAGTCTATGAAATTTTCATAGAAAGCAATCCAAGAAACCTAAATTTATCCTTAAAAAATAAAAATAGTGATTGTTTAATATTTTAAATTTTATTAGAGATTTAAAATATCCAAAACAAATCTTATCTTGATGTCGATACGCTCAATTCTTTTTTTAAATATATGTAATTTTGTTGCTTATTGATTTGTTCCCAGTTAATTAACTAGTTTTTTTTCTTTGCAAATTGATACAGTAAAATCGGCGTAAGCTATTTTGCTCATATCTCATTTAACTTATTCACGATAAATTGAAAATATATATATAGCGATCTTCCTCCATTATCTGAAATTTAAGAGAGTAGAGATACCTGATTTCATAGTTTTAGCCAAAAAAATATATATTTTTGAATTTAACGATTTTATTTTGAATTTAAATCGGGACTAAGATATCTGAAATCACATTATTTAAAAATAAAGAATGAACGTAAAAGCACTTCTCCTGATCTGCCTCTTGATTGTCACTTTGTCAGCTCTGCGCTTCAAACACCAGTAAGGAACTGAAGAAACTGTAGCGTCTGCCGCCTAAGGTCATACTCACAAGCCCCATGGTAATGGTAATTGGGGAAATTGGGAAGAAGGAAGCCACCACCATCACCATCATAGTGGAGACGAATCAACTAGTGATAAAGCCAAATCCTCTTGATTGTCTGAATATCATGAACCTTTAATTATCTTTTCTCTATTATCCAATACTATTAAAATTCGTTTATTGTTTGATTATAAATGATATGAAACTTAGATACTATCATTGGAGATGGATTTTTTTTTAATTAATGATTCAAGTATTTATTGTAGTTTAGCACATTCTACAGAATCCTGAAGAAATAAATCAAGTATATAGTAAGTAAATTAATTTTTAAATGTAATTTTAATGTTTAACTGACACTGAAGAGAGGAAATGGTTTGCCTATATGTACATCCATATTTTAAGTGATGAGAGGAAGGATAGATGGAAAATGATCGACAAGTAAGTATCAAAATAAAAAGCATGTATATATTGATCAAATTTTTGGCGAATACTCCTGCTTAGCAACTGACCATGAGGGGCATAATAAAAATGTTTTCTTTCGGAATCAGAATCACGCATCCCAATGTTTAAGATTGATTTTTTGTTTTTGGTCACATTATAGGGAAGATCCAAGACAATATTATTTTCTGTAATATAAAACTATTCAGTTCAGAATAAGCTTGGTAAGAAAGCATAAATAATACTATTAAATTAATTGTATTTATAATTTTATTGAATTTGAGAAAAATGCTGCGACCGGAAATTGAACCCGGGTCTAAGCGTTGGCAACGCTTGATTCTGCCACTAAATTGCATGGTTCATATATTCAAATTTTATGCCAATTTACCAATTTACAAATGGTTTGAATTTTTGTTCTTTTCATATGAAATAACCAATATTAATCTTTTAAATGATTAATAATTCTTTTAACTTTACATGTGGATCAAAGAATATGAAGTAGGAGCAATAAATGATTGAAAAAAGTGAAAGAAAATATATAAATAAATTACTCATAGTTAAATTTGATGAACTATTTTAGATATATAGAATTCTTTGCTTTTGTCAAAAGACATTTACTGTATTTGATTTGATGAAATGTAAGACTTGATCTCTTCTAGAGTTACCCATCTAATTTAATTGACTAATTTTGTAATGATTGTTAATCTGTACTTCAAATGAAATGATCATCATCATCAAATTTTAATAAGATAATCAAATTGGAGAAATCAATCTTTGATTTTTATTATTTATGAGTCATCAATTTCAGGGCAGTAGATCACCAAATCAACGCCACCTAACTTTCTATAATCCTCAAAAGGATGCGCCGAACCCTAACAATCCAAACTTATATCAGAATAATAACTCCACCGCTACATCTTTTTTTCCCACTTATAATTCCAAGAGTTATGGTGGTCGTTCTAATCCTTCCGAGCAGCCCAAACAAGCCACGAATACATCTGCAAACCTTAAAACTACGAGTGAAGGATCAGTCAAGAGCACCACTGGAAGTGTGATTTCTTCTAGTTCAAGTAACAATTACCCAATTTCTTTTCCAAGTAAATCAGCAGGAAGCTAAATGGCAAAGAGTTTAATTCATGAAGGAGTTAAATCGCTTGAAAATTCCTTTGGAAATCCCATGCAAACATCATAAAAACCTTCCTTTTTATCTAATACTCCAAATCGGAGGGCTCCCAGAATGAGCGAATCAAATCAGCTCGATGCTAATTTTCCTCAAACAAAACCTTTCGATTTCAAAAGCATTCAAGATCAACCAGTCGAAATTTCAGTCAATAAAAAATTGTAAAATAACTTTTTTAAACACAAAAACAATGTAAGTATTTGTTTATCCTAGGAAAAATAAGAAAAGAATGTCAAAGTATAGACTAGTGTAGGATTTTTGAGAAATGACATATGGCCCAAATCAAACTCGACAGCAAAGAGGAAAGGCCCTTGCATGAGCGACTTTAAAAAAATCAAAGAACTGGGATCAGGAAAATATGGGCAGGTATCTTTGGTTCAGTAGATTTTATTGTATACAGATAGAAAAATACTGGATTTGTGTGTGCTTTAAAAATGATAGAAAAAAAATTAGTCAAGGAAGAATAAATAATTGAGCAGTTTATCCGAGAGCTAAAAATTCAGATGTACTTAATGCATCCTAATATCATCAAATTATTTGGTTTCTTCGAAGATGATAAATATTTTTATATCATACTTGAGGTTGGGACTGGAGGACAACTGTACCACCAACTTAAAAAATCAGAACCCATGCCTGAAAACAAAGTCGCCCCTATTATGAAACAAATATGTGATGCCGTCAATGAAATACACTCGTTACGTATCATTCATAGGGATATTAAGCCTTAAAATATAGTTTTGCATGATGTACTAATTTCTTACTCAGAATGTGGTTAAATTATGTGATTTTGGATGGTCAGTTTACCTAGATAATAAACTAAGGACAACCTTTTGTGGTACTCCCCTTTATGTTTGTCCTTAAATTTTAAAGGGTAAGGAATATGATTAAAAAATTGATATATGGGCGATCGGAATTATGATGTATTAAATGTTGGTAGGTGAAAATCCCTTTAAGATTACCAAGGAGGAGGAACTGATTAAAATAGTAAAAGAAGAAGTTAGTATTCCCTCTTATGTATTCGTCTCAAGATAAGGAAGGGACTTTCTAGATAAATGCCTAAAGAAAAATCCTGCAGATAGAGTCAATATTAAAGAACTGCTTAATCATGAGTTCTTTTTAAAGAACCAAGAGAAAGGTGACAAAAAGATGGCTTTCTGATGTTCATATACTTATCTAAAAGCATCAACATTGACGGTAAATATCATTCAAACATTTTCCGTGACTGCTCGAACTAATGTTACGTTTTAACCTTTCACTAATAATTTTCCCAGAGGGCGAGATGTATTAGTCTTGGTTTGAATTTAGAAGGTTTAGTCCAAAACTATATTCATGTACTCATCAAATCCTAGTATTTTGCCTTATAGCCGGATGTTAACGTTGTCATATAGCCAAATTTCAACTCTCGATTTGCTTTGAAGAAAGCGAAATATAACAGCGAGGGGATTAATACTTTTAGGTTGACCCTTTTTCGACATTTATAAGAGGAATATATTATAAAATTTATGTATTCATATCTTTCAAAAAAGATGCATTAGCAAAGATAAAATGTCCAATAGTTTTGATTTTTATAATATAATGCATCCCTATCTTCTTCTCCACCATTTATTCTTTAATAAATCATCAAATTGATATTTCATAAATGGGGAGATCATTTATTGAACTTGGAGACGATGGCATAAAACTCCTCGAAGCTAAAGCCCTCATTGGACGAAGTTCTGCTGTTAATGGATGCATTATGCATCATCTCGAGCAAATCATCATCAGTCAAATTCTCATGCAACTGCTTGGAAATAGCTTTGAATTCCTCAAAGTCCACAATTCCATTCTCATCCTTGTCGTAAATGGCAAACACTCGGCGAATTCCGTCTTTTGTTTTTGTTTCTCCAACCTTTGAGCAGATGATATCCAAGAACTCTGGAAATTGGATTGGTTTGTTTTTATCCTTGAGGCCCAAAATAAGTGAGAGGATGAAGGGGTTTCTTTTATCAAGGCCTAGCTCGTCTAGAATTTTGCTGATTTCTTAGGGATCAATGCTACCACTACCATCTTCATCGAAGATATCAAAAGTTGACTTGAGTTCTTCGTAGTCCTCAGTTGGGATTCTGTCCTTCCAAGAAAGGGTTGCAGCTGGCTTAGCTGCTTGAGTTGGCTGGGCTTGGGGCTTGGCTGTTCTGCTCATAAGATATTTTAATTAAGTGAGTTGATTCTAAAATATCTCGCTTTTCGCAATAAAAAATAATTAAAAAAATAAAAGTAAGGACTTAGTAATTTAATCTAAGATGAATTATTTTAATTGGTTTGTAAATAAATTTAATAAATTGATTAGGTAGCTTCTTTTATGTCGCAATTACTGATATTCATGCTTCAGAATTTATAATTTAATTCTTAAAACTCATAAGCATTAGTTTATAATTTAATTTATATGAAATCAATTCATAGATTTTGACAATTAATAGGATATAATTGAAAAGGTCATTTTTTATATATAACAGAATCCTTATATTATTATCTTTTAGATTTGTTTAATATAAAGACTTGCAATATGAAGCAATCATGCAGCCAATAATAACTGATCTAAAAAGCTCTCAACAATGGCATTATTAACTTTAGTAAAATTGAACTAAGAAAGGCATAAATACGATTTCAGAACAATATGCCGAACTTATCGTTTAAAAGAAATGGAAAAAACTGCATAGGGCAATATTTGGTAATGACATTGATATAAAGGCGGTTGCAACATCAACGATAGAATTCTGTTCATTTTGAGTAAAGCTGACTGGAACAAAATGACTATTTTAAGCTTTTGTATTTTTAATGCTATGAAGGGTCCAATAGTATCACATGTGAGGGCATAAAGTATTTGAGCTCATCCAACTGGAAGAATTTATAAACTTTAACTTTAAGTATCAAATACTTCAGTTAGGTTACAACAGCATTGGCGATAAAGGATGTTTTTTTCTTAGCAGAGGCTAATTTAAGAAATTAAAATAATTAAAAACTGGTATTGTTTCGTATATTTAGCCAATAATTTAATTGCAAATGAAGGGATAAGGCACTTGATCAAAGCAGAATGGAAGCAAATATAAATTATTGATTTCAGTAATTCTGACAAAATTAGGCTTTAACAAAATTGGCAGCGAGGGTATTACATTTTTAATTCTTGGACATTTTCCATAGCTAACGAATCTGAATTTAAGTATGGTCATAGTTATTTATGTTTTAATAATTTAAATTTTGGGGATCTTTCTTTCTTATATATTAGTGATTGGAAATAGCTCAAATATTTAATTCTGCAAAGCTAATCCTTGAATAACTTGAATTCTAGCATAAAAAAGAAATTTATCAACAATTTCAAAAATAAGATGCTTCCTAATAGTGGCTGCTCGATAATCTTATGATAAGTGATCCTAATTTTAATTTATATAATTTTTGTATTTTTATCGCTTTAAGATTATATCGCCATCATTAAAATATTAAGAACAAAATTCTTAACAATTTAATCATTTTGTTGATAAAAATATTCTAAATTTAAATTGCACATGAATCAGAGCTTCATCAATCTTCCTGAATATTTTTGAGTCTACGCGATTTTGGATTGATCTTAATATTAGGAAGATAAACAAGCTTATTTTTTTCCTTCAAGTAAATGTCTTTGTGCTGGATATCCTCCGATTGAACAACATGTAAAGTGTATTTATTTCGCATAAACCACACGTAAAATTGATTGAAAGCTTTGTTGACTGCCTTGTATTCTGAGTTAACTCCATTGTAATCAAGAAACTGACGTAACTGTTGAAGAGAAATTAATTCATTCATCTTAGGCTTATAGAATTTGGAAACTTAGAAAAAAGTCGTATTGCTTTTATGGCAGATATGATCAGCTATATTTTTGTATTTTAAAGAGTGAAAAGCCTTCAATGTTATCTTAACAGTACTTCCCCACATGTTTTTAATCGAATCTCTTTTATACTAGTCTCCATTCTTTTTCTGTTTTTTCCCTCCAACTTTTTTTCCTTTTTTTTGAATCGGTTCCTTATCGCCTCTAGAAATAAAACTAGAGGTAGATTTTTAAATCACAGAATCTTAGAGAATTAAATCTGGTTTTTTTTGGCTTTAAAAAATCTCAGATTCATCAGCATTAATTTCAGCATCCATCAAACTTTATTTTTAAAATAGTTCAATCCTTTCGAGGTTATCTTCAATATCCTTTACCTCCTCTTTGTCTCTGAGTGATGTAGCTGTACCTTCTTCTTAGGGTTGAGGTTTGGAAGAATTTTTCATTTATAAGTATTCATTGACATCGAGAGAATTAGAAAATTGATTGAGGGGAACAGTATCATCATAATAGTTACTTTCAGGAAAATCATTGTTCCAAAATCTGAAGATATCATCATGGTCAGATGAATTGATAAATTTTAGTTTGAACTACTGAATCATTCTATAAAAATATTATAATAACGTATAACACAAATAGATATGAAGCAAATGAATGATAAATTTCTTTTTAAACATTCTTTTGGTCTTTTTGATCATTTTTTAAATTAAATGTTTTAGATCTAACCTAAAGTTTTAAACAATTTTTTAGAGACATTTCGGATCAATTCTGATCCTTTGATTATCATTGAATTCTTATGATAAAGCATATTGATTATAAATAATTTTGATATAACATGATGCTTAAAGATTGATTCTCCAGCTTCTAAGGATGGATTTAAGCTTAAATATATCAAATATATCTGTTTTGAGATTGAATCTTCATTATTAATAATCTGATGAAATATAAATGGAATAACTAAAATTAGATATCCTATAATCGATAATTGGTGAATAATTTTTGCCCAGGGCTAATATTACTTCATTTAAGACGAAATGTATGACCAAATAAAGACAATAAAATCACACAAAATTAACGATTAACCTACAACGAATTATAGTGGGCTGTCGATCAAGAAGTGATTGGGTGTACAGTAATTATTGAAGATCGGGAAGGCGAAGAAAAGAAGGTCGTTACCTTGAGATAAACTCAAAAGTGACTTTAGAATGTTGCCACTCCCTGGCAGGTCTCATACACTTGTTCTTGTTTGCTTTAAAGCGATCGTCCGGCTAGTCCCGGAGCATGAACCAACGAAATTGGAGGCATACATAAGTCCATTGATGAAGATATCTGGCAGGAAAGCCTCTATCTCTAAAGTATTTGTAAGCCCATACCCGGGACGTAATCTTTTTAATGTTGTATCATGGACTTCTTAGTTATAATGAAAATAAACAAAAAAGTTTAATATTAAGAAAGACTTTTAATTCTATATTATTTATATTATCTTATTACCGATTATCAAGCATGAATATCTATGTTTATCAATTTACTATTATTAATATCCTCGAAATTAATTTGATATTTAAATATAATTGATAAATGATCTGGAAAGTAAATTAAAGAATAAAGAAGCAAAATCAAAAACTAGTTTGCTATATTTATCATATAGCATAATTTTTACTCTTCACTGAATTCATAATTAATCTTTTGTTAATTATTGATGAGTGCCCAAAAATCCAGCAGTTTATTAATAGCTGTATAAGAAGCAGCAAAAAGTGTACAAAATGAAGGGGAACATCGAACTAATCCTTCGGTTTTGCATGACGGGATTAAGTCGGAAAATTTGCTTTCTAGAGCCTCAAGGACAAAGCATCGAGTTCCTGTTTTTATGAAGGAAGCTCTCCGTCAAAATATTTTGGCTTTGTAGTCCTCCCAGAATTAAAAAGATGAAGCCACGATGAAGAAAAAGTCTAAGATAGGCAGCACGATACTCAATTCTATCAAAAAGATGAGAAATATAATTAAATGCTAAATTTGCGAATGCGAAATGAATACCAATGTAAAAAGACTAAGCATGTGTGAATGCTAGCATAATTCTAGTTTTTGTTAATCCTGTTTGCACCACTATGTCATCTATAAAGTCAAGATGTTCTAATAAGTTCCTTGCCCTAGAGATGGATGTAGCGTTCTCCTGGATACCAAAGGTTTATTTTTTATCCAACTGCCTATCGATATCCAAAAAAACTATAAAAGATTGCATCAATTTTATCAAACTGCAAATGATCCTCACAAAAGACTATGTCCTAAATAAAATTGTGAAGGAATTATCTTTATGACCCCAGATTAATTAATGATATGCAATATTTGCTAAACATAATTTTGCCCCAAATGCTTGTTAGCCAAACATGAAGGAGAGTGTGATCAGAAAGAAGTAGAATTTTTTCAAAATACTCTTCATTATCGTCAATGCAAATCATGTAAATTTATCGTTGAAAGATTTTAAGGCTGTAATCACATGACTTGTCGTTGTAGTCATCAGTTTTGCTATGTTTGTGGTGTAAATTGGGATCAAGCCCACTATGGAAATCACGATTAAAATGGAAATCTTATCGGAATTATCGGAGGAGAACCATAAGAGGGATGTTGTTGCGATTGCCAATGCTGCTAATAGATATGTGGATAAACTTGTGCGTGTATCCTCAAAACGCCTATGAAACTTTTTTTTTTGTTACTTCTTTTGGTCTTCATGCTATTTTTGTTTATCACTAGAGATGTTGTGGTAATTATCGTGATGTTTCTTGTTTCAATTATTGCTGGAATGTTTGGTTACTCTTTTTCTTATCTCTGCTAATTGAACGGGATTTTTTGCTTACTTGGAGTTTTATTTTTTCCAATATGCATGATAGTAGGTGTGGGCATTAGTTTTAAAGAAATTTTTTCTGAAGTTATCTCTGATATCTGTGAATAGGAGTGGAGCATGTATGGTGAAGCATTCACAAATATATGCTAGCTATGATTTGAGTACAATTTTTATTACTATATGATAGCAATTAACAGCTGAATATAAAAATAATTTGCTACTTAAATAATATTTGCTGATATATATGATGAGATTTTATAGGCATTAATAGGTGATTAATTTGTTATTTGTAGCAATCAATGTATGCTAGGTTGCCAAATGATAAGTAAACTCAATATCAAAAACTTGTTTCTGATATAGCAAAAGAAGTATTTACTTATCTAAATCTCGAGTATCAAGTTCATAATATTTCCATCAACTCATAAGAGACATTATATACTGTGTTTGTACCATCTATCAATAAAAATAAATCTCTTGAAAACTATTATATTGGGCATGGATTTGGAGGATCTTCACTCATGAAATTCCCTTTAATTGAACCTCTAATTAAAAAAGGAAATGTGATCTTTTGGGAAATAAGAGGAATGGGTCTGAATACCAAGTTGGAACGATATCCCATATCAGATTTAAGCTAAATATAACATTTTTTTATCTCATCTATCTCTCACATTTTAAAGTATTATCAGCCTAATAATGCTACATTTATTTGTCATTCTTTTAGTTCTTATCTTCTTTTGGTCTTCATCCTTAGATATCCCTACCTAGCTGAAAAACACATTAAGCAACTTTTATTACTATCGCCGATAGGTATCACAATAAAAGAGTAAGACTATAAAAATGAAATAAGAAACTGTTCGGATGTTATTTATAGTATGATCAGTAAGATAGGGTGGACTTTTCACCTCACTTATAAGTCACCCTTGAGGTCCTGTTGTAGTTGCTGTAAAAGTTCACTTATTAACAATCGTCTCATGGATACTTTGCTGGATTAAAAACAAAAATAAATTATGTGTCGATTTGTATAAACATTAATTCTACTGCCAGATGGTAGTTAATCTCTATTCTTTTAGTATTTCGAGTCGAGGGTCTTACCAAGAATAGCATTGTAGCCATTATTTGTAAATGAGCCACCTGTAAAAATAATTATGGCATATGGAGGTATCCATGACTGGGTGGATAAAACTGGAGCTCTTAAAATTTCTCAGCGTTTTCCAAATAAAATATCTATGTTAATATTATAGAACTGCGGTCATAATATTCCCTTTTATCCCAAAGAATGTAAAGAGCTATTCGATAAATTAATATGATGGTTATAAGATATTATTTATTGAATTTTAATTAAGAAGAAACTATTAGTTTTAAAGAATATTCTCACTATTTTTTTATACCAAACAAGCCTTTACGTCTATTGTATAGATTTTAAGATCAGTTTAAGAAGTTTAAGTTAATGAGGCATAGATTAATCTTTGATAAAGTAATTTTCCATAAAAAATAATACGGTCAGTTATGAATCATTTAATTTGAGTGATTACAATTGGAATCACTATAACTCCAATTATAGCCAACAACCCCATCATAATACAGCACATTTTCTAATTCGACACAAATATACCTTTTGACTCTTTTTATGCAGTTATTTGCCGCTTTCTAGTTTAATATCTCCTTTTTACACATGATTTTTAGCTCCATCTATGGCCTCTTCAATGGTTATCAATTTTTATCCTTGATATTGAACCAAAAGAGCCAGTTCCTCCATCATACTTAAACACTATCGCATACTCTGAGTTCAAGTATCATTACTTTTTCGAGTTTAAGCACATCATTGCACTTATCGATTATATCGGACACTGAATTTTCAAGTTGTACTGAGGGGGAGTCTAATAATTTCTCTCTCAGCATTTATTGCCCACGTTCAGGATGATTAACTAAATTTTAAAGTTCTCCTTATGAAATGTCATTTTGAATAATTTTGGCTTGCCGATGAATTGTATCTTTCATTTGTGCTGCTATGTCCTCCTGAACATTTCTAAACTGTGTAATGGCTTAACTAGCATCTTGTTTAATTCGATTGCAATCAACCAATTTTGATTTATCCCCGCCTTCACTCTAATTTTTAAATTATGTGTTAATTTATTCCAAGAGAGGCACCAATTTTTGCATGACTTCGTTTGTGGATGAAATCTGTTTGCTGATTATTTCGGATATCTCTCTAAGTAAAAATTAATTGACTTTTGCTTTTCTGGCTTAGTTGCTTTGAGATATTTCCTCTTAGCTTCTTACAATTGTAGGTTAGCCTTTTGTATTTAAGTAATCATTTATCTTGCATTTGAATATTTGCCATCTTCTAAAACAGGAGAGTTCTCATCAATCAAAAGATAATCTCTTAGTTTTGCTCCAATTAAAGTCGGTTATGCCACGAACTAAATAAAACTATAAGTACATTGGCAAGTTCTATTAGTTTGTTTCTAAACATTTTTTAATTAACTAATATATATTGATCTTTGAGAATTAAAAGCGTAATAGCAAATGACTTATTAAGATTATTAAAAAATCAAATATCTAATTTTTGTAGATATTTTTGTTTTCTAGAAAGTCTTCTCTCAAAATCTAACTCATATTTGTAGTCAAAGGATGATTTTTATCTCCAGTAAGCTCTTGATAGTGCAGCATCTTAACAATATTTATTAGGTGATTTCTGTTCAATTTATTATGGATTTCTCAAGATATTTTTAACAATGGAACCAGTGAATTGTTTTCTCCTTGGAGATTATAAAATTTGCAATTAACTTTTTTTTGTTTCCAATAACAGTTAAAATGAGCTTCTATATTTTTATTTGTGAGATAAAACTTATATCGTATCTTATTCGCTTTCTTTTTAGATTTTAAGTCTTTTTATCATTTATTTTTTCAGATCTTCCTTCAAAGTATTGAATTACTTTTTGTAGCCTGCCAATGACTCCTATTATTTATCTGTATTTATTTATAATTTAGCTGTTTGATGTTGTTTGGGAAGTGATTATCTCCGAATGGGTTGGGTAGACTGTAGCTTTTCTAGCACTTTATTTAGTTGTATTTTACATTCGCTTTGATACTTTGTTTTTATGAGCTCTTTTTAACGTATAAATTAATCCTATCTTTTTTTCCGTAAAAATTATTGTTATAGTTTTTCTTTAGCATAGTCTTCTTTGGTTTCAATCAAATCAATTTTACCTTCCAATTAGCTCAGTATTTTCTTTAATTTTATTATTTATATTTGATGAGATACTTGTTTTCTTATATTGGTCTATTTATGCTGCTCTTATCGGAGATGTTTTATTTTGATATTTAATCTTTCGATTTTTCGTTCTTGATTAATATCTGGTAGTTAAATTTGAACTCTTTTTTCCTTTAGTTCTGGCTTTGGTTCGGAGTATTGAACTTAAGCATTGCTATTTATCGGTTTATTGCTGATTTCACATTGCATTTCAACATTTTTGGTTGGTATTTTAATTATTTATAATGGCGGCAAGCTGTTAGTTGATACCTATCTATCTATTTTAATTATCTTAGGTTCTTCAATTATTTACTGTTTCTGTTCTTAACATTGAATTGAGATTTCTTAATATTTAGGTGCCTCTTATGGTAGTGGAAATTGTTGTTAACGGTCATTCATTTCTAATTAATATTGAATGAACTCTTCCTTTTGTTCAATTACAGTTTCTTAGCACGACCATTGAATTGATTTCTCCTCTAAAATTGGATCTAAGCTGTCCTCTTAGATTTATAGTAAAGAAGTATTTTGCTAATGATCAGCTAATAGTATTTGATCAGTGGTTTGCTATTGATCTACCATATAAACCTTATTATTTTATGATTCAACTATTGCACTTTTCTTCTGCAACTTATGAATAGCAGGATTTTGATTGCGAATTTTACTTATTTTCAGAATATCCTTTGTCCTAGAAGACTGGTACAATCTTTTTCTACTAGATGGTAAGCGACAATAATAGCCAAGTCT
>Ga0302280_1002815_pt1 | contig 13032 bp, 5 predicted proteins | sample III_Fen_E1_1_FD_198771 | JGI IMG/M metagenome (GOLD analysis project Ga0302280, IMG submission 198771) | Peat permafrost microbial communities from Stordalen Mire near Abisko, Sweden - III_Fen_E1_1 | ecosystem: Environmental > Terrestrial > Soil > Wetlands > Permafrost | place: Sweden: Abisko...
TGACTAACCGTGACTAACCAAGTGACTAACATTTCTTGGTTAATCACTGATTAACTAATGACTAACAATGACTAACAATGATTAACAAATCTATTTAAGGATAAAGTATAATTTAATTAAAATGACTGAATTTGGGTGTTCTAGTTGTGATTACACTAGTGATATTAAACGAAACGTCGAGAGACATATAAAAAGTAAGTGCTTTGATGCAAATATTAAACAAATTGAAATAGAAATTATATGCGAACATTGTAATAAATCATTTACTACAAAACCTAGTCTTAGAAGACATTATAAAATATGTAAAATTAAGAAAGCTAATCTCGAAGAAGAAAATAAAATTCTAAAAGAAAAATTAGTCCTAGCCGAAGCTTTAGCTTTATCTCAGAAATCTACTACAATAATTAATAACACTGATAATAGCACTAATACTGTGAATAACAATATTATCATCCAAATAACTCCATATAATGATCCTAATTTAGAAGGTGCCGAACGTTACTATAAAGAAGCTATTAAGAAAATCTTTATGTCAGTACCAACTATTATAGAGCGCATACACTTTAATGCAGAATTACCGGAGAATCACAATATATGTATCACAAATTACCGAACAAAATTGGCTAAAGTGTTTAATGGCCGAGAGTGGAAAACGATGGACGAGGATAGATTAATAGATGAACTAGTAAATACTTACGAAAATCTTCTAGAAGATTGGGCAGAGGGTAATCCAGAACGCATGAAACATATAGAACGCTACAAAGAAATAAAGCTCCGAGATGGAGCGGAAAAAGTGCTAAAAGATCTAAAGGATGAAGTGAAGAAACTCATCTATGACAAACGCGGAATGATTAAAATAAAGAATTAATTGTTTACAAATTATCATGATTAATTTTCCCTTACTCTAGAGAGAAATAAAATTAAATTTTTTATCTTTAGTAATTGTAAAACAAATGAGTGCTCATGGACAATTTGAAGCAGCTGCTTTACACGAGTTAGGCAAAGCAAATGATAATGAATATACTAATGCTCGTTACGCCGCGATCGGTAATGAGACTGTAGGTAAGCCATTTCCAGCCTTTAGAGAATATGCTGGGCGTTTTACAGACTGGACCCCAGGGACGAAAGTCAATAATTTACAGAATGGACTGTTTGATTTTGAAAAATTAAAATCTTTAATGATTATAAATTCTTTTGAGAAATGTCAAAAGAATTTAAAATTTTATTAGGAAACACAAACGATTATTCATTAGTTGATGAAGACATATTTAACATAGTTAAAGATGGAAAATGGTATTTAAATAAAGATTATGTATCAGGAACTTTAGGAACATTTAAAGGATTTTTGCACAGATATGTTATGAATGCTAATAAAAAAGATCCCAGAATAGATCATATTAATGGAGATAAATTAGACAATACAAAAGAAAATTTAAGATTTGTTACTGCTTCTCAAAATTCACAAAATAAACCTAAAAAAGAAGGATGTTCTTCTAAATATATAGGTGTAAGTAAAACTAAATATGATAAATGGTTATGTTGTATTAAACAAAATGGAAAATCAGAAAAATTTGTATTTGATAATGAAGAACATGCTGCTTGGTGGTATGATCAGTTAGCTTTAGAAAAATTTGGTGAAAATTCTAAAATTAATAAAATTGAAGAACCAGATAATTTTGAAAAACCTATAAAGAGAATCAAAGAACAAAAAAATATTAGTAAATTAAAAAATGGAACATATATGCCACGTATAATGCAAAATTATAAAAACATATATATTGGTGTATATAAAAATATTGAAGAAGCTCAAGAAGCTTATGAGAAAAAGAAAGCAGAATTAGATACAATCAAAGAAAATGAAAGATTATCCAAAGAAATTCTAAGAAATAATGAAGGTATTGCAATAATTAAAACAAGTAATGGAGAAGAAATTTTTGTTGATGATGATAAATATTATGACTTGATTAAATATTCATGGTATCTTGTTGATGGATATGCAAAGGCAACGGTAAATGGTAAAAATGTTCATATGCATATATATCTTGTAAATTCTCAAGAAGATGGCATTATAGATCATATAAATAATAAAAAATCAGATAATAGAATGGTTAATTTAAGAAAAAGTAATCATACATTAAATGCTCATAATATAACAAAAAACAATAATGGATCATCACAATATTTAGGGGTTAGTTGGAATTCAGACAAGAAAAAATTTGTAGCTCAAATATCTAAAGATAAAAAATCTTATTATCTAGGTTCATTTAATACAGAAAAAGAAGCTGCTAAAGCTCGTGATATTAAAGCTTTAGAATTATATGGAGAATATGCTAAATTGAATAAATATGACGAAATAAATTAAGATTTTTTATCTTTTGTAATTGTAAAATACAAAATGAGTGCACATGGTCAATTTGAAGCTGCTGCTCTACATGAATTAGGTCGCGCAAATGAAAACGAATACACAAATGCTAGATATGCTCCAGTAGGAAATGAGATTGTAGGAAAACCATTTCCAGCTTTTCGAGAATATGCAGGTCGCTTCACTGACTATACACCAGCTGGCCAAACAGCCAGTAATTGGAAACGCCAGGCAAATTTGCCAACAGATAACACATTATTTAGAAATACAATAGAATCAAATGCAGTAAATTTGGGAAATAGTCAAAATACTGCATGGACATATCGTACACAAACTCTAGCAAACAACGGCGATACCATTGCATGCAGAAATGATACCGATTGTCAATCATGGCCAGGAACTACATGCAATGGTCAGTATCAAAATTGGACAGATGCAAAGGGTAATCAAGGAAACTATTGTGCTTATACAGTATATCCAGAAGTACAATCTGGAACTTATAATCGTAAAGATACAAATCAAGGTGGTGTAGGTAGAGCATGCTCAACAGACGGTGATTGCGGAACAGGATATTTTTGCAACAATGAAACAAATATGTTTGGAACAAATGTACAACAAACTGGTTATTGTTCGATACCATACCAATGTCCAGATGGTTCGAGTCATTTTTTAGGTTATGGATATAACTCTGCATTGCCAATAACACCAGATCCCAAACAAAATAATAATGGCCAGGGATTTTCAAATCAAACTGACTGTATGGCTCAGCCAGGATTAGGCCAGGAAAAATGTGTTCAAGATTCTTCAGGCATGTGGTTTGCCACATACCCAGGTCTTTGCCCTGTCCCAGCAAGTATGAGATCTGGGGCAAGTCCTACAGGTCAATTAGCCTACTCAAGTGAGGCAGCTTTAGCTGGAGGTATTAAAGTACCAGCATATGCTACGAATAAAAGTTCTTCAATTACTAAACCCTTACAGGCATTTTCTGCGTGGAATATTAATTCTGAGGCATCTCATCTTAATAACATGCATGCTCCAATGGCATATGAACTAGCTATTAATCCAAGATAAGTAAATTAAGTCCCAAAGGACAATGTGTAAATACCTTCCTAAATTTCAGAAAGTAGGTATTTATTACTGATTACTTTAAAAGATTTCCCACCATCATTGCATTTAAAAACAAAGCCTTCTTGTTCGGAATCTTGACACAAATTAGATTTTCTTTCTGCAAGTTTAAGTAAAAAATTGATATCGTCTCCAAGTACAAAGTTTTTATCAAATACATGTACATGCTTAATTCCTAGAGTTTCATTCATTGCATGACGCTCCCAAGGCTTGAGATATTTCTGGGTCAGGATATCAAAAATATCAAACAATAAAAAGGTTTGTGTAGAAAGTTTATATCTATTTTTTTGAATACTTGGGCCAACAAGTTCTCCTTGAATAGCGATATCCTTACCATATTTACGTAAAGTTTCAATTAAACCATCTTTGTGTGCTATACGCCAAAATGCATTTTCTTCGCTTTCTTTAAGATCTATATTATGGGAACAAACACCGATGTTGCCATTATACAGATAAACTGTCATTGAAGATCCATCTAATTTTTCAGTAACTTCCCAAGTAGGGAGAATTTTATGAAATACATTCTGAATACGATCTTGATTAGTCTTATGTAAAAAACTGGGGAAATCCCCTTTAACAATCATATGTGAACTAACCTTACTTGTTTCAGGAAGTTCGTATTTAACAATTCCAAGAATCAAAGTAGCATCAAACCCTACCATATAAGGTTCTGGGAGTATGCTTATGGGAAGTAAAAGACCTTGTGAAATTTGACCGCGAATACAAATGGTTTTAAGACGTTCGCCATCTATTCCTGAAAAAGTTTTGGGTTTTTTATCCTTCTTGGTCAAAAAAGGGGCTAAGGTAGTAGGAATCCACGAATCAATTTCGCAATAAACTGCAAAATCACCTACTTTATACTCTCCTTTTTGTACTACTACATTCCAACCATCAACTACAGCACATTCGATTTTATCAGCTTCTTCGATTGGTTTGAGTACCTTAATGATTCTTATGGTCGCTAATTGACGAGACATCTCTCTTTAATTGGTTGACAATTAGTCAATTAAAGTGGATTATTTATTTAATTTTTAAACAGCTTTTTTCTGTCTATTCATAAAAAGGTAGATATTTAGTTGGAGTTTTAATGTCTAGAACAATGTTTCGACTAGAATATGGATATATGTCCCCATTTTCATCTACTTCCTCATTGTCTCTAAGAAAGTAATCAATTTCAAAACCTGTTTTCTTCAGGAATTGTTGATCAAGTCGTTTCTTAGTTGCAGGCCAGTAAGGATTTAAAAATTCTGGAATAATAGGTAAAGTATCAATTGTTTTCTTAATATCAGTTGGTTTTTCATTGGTAATTATTTTAATATACTTTAACAATGTAACTGGATTGAATTTTTTCACAGTTATTAAATCAGCAAGCAATTTTTGTTGCTCAGGAGATACTATACCCCATTTATTGGTCTTAAAATAAGTTTTGAGAGCGAATTTTAATTTACCAATGTATTCTGTACGAGCTTTTTTACTTCTTTCAAGGAATTGATATTCAGTAATTCTAGTCTTGGTAAGTGGATGTTTATTTTTTGCATTACTTCTGTAAGCTAACTCAGCGTCACTTAATTCAACAATAGTAATTGGCTCACCACCTTTCTGTAAGTATTTTTTAACATCACTATCATCAATTACGTAAGGCAGATCTTTACCTATTATATTAGGAGCTATACATCCATACCATGGCGTAAGTGCATTTAAATTTAAATTGTAAAAAAGAGCTCTTCTTCTAGCAAGATGATTTGAAACATCACTTGAGTTATGTAAATTATCACCACATATTAATATATGTGATATTACATCATCATCAACTAAGGGATTTTTATGCACTGTAATATATGGATTTATGAGATTTTTTCCAGTTGACCCATTTAATTTATAAGATTGTGCCATATCACTATCAAATTTCTGATATTTACAACCCGGTGCTACTGAGATTATACTCAAATCAGGATTAGGGGCAGGTCCACTGGGGGCCAAAAGAGCTTCCATAGTCGAGAATCCATGTTTATATTCTAAATTTTGAAGATAACTATCGCCCAGATAGTTTATAACATCTTCTAATATAATTTTGATTTGTTCAGTGAATTCAAACAGATAATAGTTTTTACGGTCTTCTAATTGTGATATTTTATGTTGTTTTCTCAAGGCACTTTGTTTAACACGCCACTCTTTCATGAGTTTTGTATTTAATAAATGGGTTGATACATATGTATCTACAGAAGGTTCTGTACCATCCGAGTTTGATTCTTTTTGTCGTTCTATTGGTCCTACTTTAGCTTTGAAACGGGGATACCATAACTTTTCATCAGCCATGGGAAAACTAACCATAGCATTTAAGATATTCCATAATGTTATTGGCATATTTCTTTTCTTTAGACTTAAAAATACTTCGAGTATAGGATGTTCATCCATAAGATCTTGCTCCGAATTAATAATTAAGTTGTTTAGATCTAGAAAAGTTGAGTCTAAATGTTCACTAACATCTTTATGAAAGGAAAGATTTGTTGTATAATCCATATTTTTTAGAATTTCATAAATAGTATCACAATCAGATTTTGTTAATTTTACTTTTGTAATTTTACTATCTTTATCTACTACATCTATTGAAAACATAAAAGTTAAATCTGGCTTATCGATAACAGATTTTGATATAAGATTATAAACAACGTCATTCTTACTATTACTTTCTCCAACTTCCACAGAATTTTCTGCAAAATCAGTGGAATCAACATGTATTTCAAATCTATCATAATTTTTAAATAACAATCTGGGTTTTTTGATATATTTTATGGCATCTGAAGTAATAACTACCAATTTATATTGCAATATTAATCTTAAACTTTCCAAATCATATTTTTCTACATAGACTTCTTTTGAAAATTCTTCAAACTCTTTAGTAGATGTACTAATTTTTTCTGCACCTCGCTTGGCTTCATTTTCAAATTTTTCTAAAAGTAATTTTCTCATTTCATTATTCTCTAAATTACTATTAGTTCTTTCATCTTCATCATCAGGAAATTTTTCACTGAGGAACAAACTTGTATCAATCTTATTGATGAGTATTTCTTTTAGTAAATCAGTATGAGACATTGGTTTAAGTTTGCCGATGTATTCTGTTTTCTTCTTATCAACTTTTTTCCAATATGTTTCAAGTTTATCTTTTAAATAGTCATTTTCAGATTTTTTAGGTAAAGCCAAGGGAGGATGATCTCTAATATATTTTTGTGAAGGAAGATTTGTTCTAAATGTTTCAAGATATCTTGTAACATTATTTTTAGCTGCGATGAATGCAGAACTGGCACTTCCAGTTTTCTTTAGATAATCTTTGAGTACGGCTAATTGTTTAGTTTTTTCGTTTGCCCATATTTCAGCATCAGTAGGAATATTAGTTCCATGCTTATTATTTTGTTCTCTAATCCTTGCATCATAACCAGGAATACCAGATTTTTTATCATTAGATGGATTCCATTCCCATACATCAAATGGATCATATTTAATAGTTTCAATCATTGGTATGTGGGGTTTAAAAGGTCTAGAGTCAAGTAATGCATATCCTCCTTTTTTAGATAGTTCTTTATAATTTGGTTCGAACTTTTGCAAACGATTAATTTTGAAATCTAGTGTTTCAGATTGTTCTGGCATGTTATTTCTAAAATATTCAATTCTCAGAAGTTCTTCGCGAATCTCAAGTTGATTTTGTAACATCGGGAGTTTTATAATGTGAGCAGTTTTCTTAATTTCATTTTTCTTAGCTTCAATTGCCCTATATAATTTTTTAAGATATTCATGATCGCGATGAATTTTCTTTAGTTCTTTTTCACTTAAAACTTTAAACTGGTCTGGGCTAATGAGCTTAGCAAATGTTTTTCTTCTAAGCTTTTCGATTATATACTTTGTCTGTTCAATACGATTTACAACTTTATCACGAACATCTAACATTTGTTTAATATTAGCCTGATATACAACTTCTAAATTTTTGGGTACTATCCCAATGCGAGTAACTATGGGAAGACCATATTTAGGATCTTTGAATATTTGTTCTACATAGTGGTGTGAAGTATAGGTATAATGGCTATTTTCATCACTTTCATCAATTACAAAGGGCAGATTACCGTGAAATTTAATATCTCCGTTAGATACTGTTATTTTGATTTTATTTTTATACCAGGGGCTTAGTATACCATTCTTAATTAAATATGCAAGTACGAATTTTTGTGCACGCGAATAAACTGGATAATTATCTGACGTGTATCTTAATGGTACAGGGTATTCCTCAATTTTAGAATCATATAATCTACGATAAATTTTTTGTGATCCATTAGTCAAAATACTAACTTCAATATTTGATTCAAGTACCTCCTTTTTAATTAATTTATATCTAGGTTCTAATGTAGTAACACCAAATAATTTTTGCATTGCTTCTCTATAAAGTGCATTGACTAAGAAACTGTCATATTCATCTTTAGTTCCACCTTGAGAAAATATTGCTTTATTTGCGCCATTTTCATTCCAATATTTATTTACAGTTTCAATTATTCCCTGTTTCATACCAAAACCATCAATTACCTTTGATAAAGTTTCTTTAGAATTAATTAAGTTATTTCTAAGATCAATTATTACATAAAACCTTGTAGAATTTAAAAGTTTAACACAATGCATCATTTCTTCTTCAAAATTGAATATATCTCTGAAAAATAAACTCATATTTTCTGGATAAAAAATAGGTGCATACTTTGTACCCACCCATTCACAAATATCAGTTAAACGAGTGTGAATAAGTCCATTTTCGTCTCTATATCTATATGCTCTAGGATCATTTGGAAATCTACCTCCAATAAGAAATTCACCACGAGATTTAAGAGGGAAAACCATTAATCCTTTTTTAGCTAAATTAATAGGGATATTTGAGATAATATTAGGCTCATTATATGTATTTTTTACAATGTCCTCAAGTTCTTTTAGAACAAGTTTATTTATTTTTTGTATATCAATATCTGTACTTTGTACATTACGATCAACAAGATCATCGATGATTTCTTTTCTAGTTTTTTGAATCCAAATAGCTTTTTGAGCCAAATCAATTTCTGTGCCATATAATTCGTCAGAATACATGTCAGATAGAAAACTAATTTTTGGTTCTTTTTCAAGTACACCAGACAATAACTCATAATTATGAGTATGTTTGTTTTTCATTATTTTTTTCCTAATTGCATCTGCAATTTCTGGATTATCTTTAATAAATTGTTTAATTCGTGTTTTTGAATGAACCATGCTATTAATTACTGGTTCAATAGCCTCTAATAATCTTGTTGGTAACTTAAGAAAGTCCATTTCATTTATATTTTTCTTTCCGTGAAATTTTGGGAAATGAATATTTAAATAAATTTCTGCAATACTTTTTATTAGTTGTACTGGATCAGAATTTTTCATAAGCTGATTGACTAATTTACAAAACTCAAAACTAGGTTTTTTAACTTCTTCATTATAACGTGCTAGAGATTGCTCCGATTTAGTATACTTTTGTTTAAACTTGTTTACTTTATACTCAACAACCCCTGGGCGGCTTATCTCTACAACTTCACCCTCTTTTGTCTTTAACATTGCAGTCATTAATCTGATGTAATTTTCTTCATCATCTACTAGACTATAGCATGTAGATTCAATATTCGATGCCAATTCATTAATTAGGTCATTGTCTGTTACATTACATCTTTTAATAAGTATACTCAAACCATGAAAGGAATCAAGCCTTATTTTGGCGGTAATATTATTTTTGTTTCTAAGTTGATTTTTTGCATGAAGCAAGTAGCGTATGGGAATTATTAAGGGGCGCATCTCATTTTGTTGTTGACTTCTCTCTACTGCATCTTTCCATACTTTTAATCTGATTAATTCTGCCATAGCTAATTTTTTCTTTAGTATACTAAGCTCTGTATTTGACTTCTTTTCATAAATTTTCAAAAGATCAGCGTTCACAATATTAGTTTCATCATTAAAAACCTTCATCATTTCTTGATATGCTTCTGGATTATCTGTGTATAAACGTTGAAGTGTTTGTCTTTCTGGTTCCCATTTGATTAAACTATCAAAATCCATTTGTTCGCTGATAGTTTCTGTTTGAAAAGATTGTTTCATAATTGTTTCGAGACTAGTTTTTCCAGCAATTAGATCATCCACAGAATTATTAGTACAAACAATATTAAACATTAAGTGTCTAATCAAGGTAATATACGTATAGTATAAATCAGTTTTTCCAATATATTTTTCTACATTTCTTAATTCATATTTTTCAAACTTTTGAGGGAGTTTAATAAAATTCTTAACACGTTCAAAATTTTCAGGACCATATAGATCTAGCATATTTTTATATAGTAATTTAGTTCCAGCATCTGATAAAGTTCCTAATGCAATATCACTCTTAAATAAACTAGAAACAAAATTTTCTATTTCTTCTGCTAATTTTTCAAGTGCAGCGTCATCACTATCAGACAACTTAGTTAAGATATTGAGGATATGTTTTTGTTGAGTAGTTCTCATAAATAAATGTTTATCACTTTGTTCAAGTTTTTCTATTACATCGTCACCAAGATATTCACTTATGTAAGAAATATTCTGAAAAATTCTCTCGCTCATGTTAAATTCAGAGCGATCAAGAATTTCCAATTTTCTAAATCCTTGATATTTTAGAATAAGGTTAGTTCTAAGTACTTTCAAATAATCTATAAAATTTGTAAAAACGATTGGAGACTTGTATTTTCGACTCCTTGGATGAGTACGAGAGAACTCTTTTTCTTCTTCTGTAAATAGTTTGTTAAGTGTCCATCCAGAGTAAAATGTTCTACTAGATCGAAGAATGATTTCGCCATAATGATCTATCTTTCTAGAATTAACCCATCTAATACGATAATTTTTGTGTTCTCCATAAACATATAATGAATATTGTATATTTTTGTTAATATCCAAATGTTGAAATGTTAAATTAATACTAAAAGCCCATAAAATTAAGGCTATTGAGCTATCAATACTAGTTAGTTGATTAGATTGTGTAACAGCTATTTGTTTGATATTTTTACGAATTAAATATAGTTCAAATTCTTTTCTGGACAACGAAAGATTGTCGGTTAAAATTTTATCATCAAGAATTTCAACTTTTATACTATTATCTGCGATATTCAATAATTTCATAAATTCCGGAGAACCTAATTCAACATATCTTAATCTATAAATTTCAGTAAGTTTTTCACACGTAATAGAATTTCTCAATTGCACAATTTCTTTGACAGCCTCCTTCACTGCAGCATCCTTCATTACACTTTCTTCTGAATCATTTTTTTGGGAGGGGTTAAGATCTTCCAAGTATTCATTAATTTCTGAACTAGTTAATAAAAATCTTCGTAATTGTCTCTTATCTGTATCAGACATGTGTTTAAGTATCATAGTTTCAATTTGTATAAGAGAACAACTAGAGGTATCTAGTTTAAAAAATCCATTAATCTTTGTATTTTCTAGAGCAGTAATTAAATCAGGAAATACTTCTTTTTCTTTGTATTGTTTGTATAGTGTATCAATTTTATTATAATAATCAAGTTGTTCTATATCTATGTCTAGATATGGATTTTCATTTGGTTTCAATTCTTTTAGATATTTATGTAATTCTGCAGAATATAATTCATATGCAGTTTCTTCAGCATTCGATCTTATATCAATTGGTTCTTGTGGAGGATATTTGTAATCTAATGGTCCTCTATCTGGAATTTCTGGCCATTTTTTTTGGTTAAGACAACACGGATACGGACAATCTCCTTTATTTATATGATGTACCTTACGTTTCGTTTTTGTAGTTTTATTATACTTAAGTAAAGCATCTTTATAGAGTTGTTTTAATTTTTTCTTATTGAGTTCTTCCTGCAAAATTTTTAATTGTGTTGGTAAATATGTCTTATTCATTTGTCTATCGAGATATTCTTGCCATTCTTCTTCAGTGATATACAGTTCATTTGTACTGAGATCCAATACTTTCTTAATCCAATTCGTAATTTCTTTAAGTGAACCATGTTTACCATTATTTTGAGAACCCTTGAGATCCATGATGAATATACATCTTCCTTCTGGGTAATTTTCATTTAATGCTGATATCTTCTTAAACGGGATACTATTTTCATATAGATCATTAATATAAACTTCTTGTGAAGTAAAATTCGCAAATCTAGTCGCTCTAGGAGGTTCACCTTTTCTTAATAGTGTATATGGTTTACTAATTTTATATTTTTCCATACATGCTTCAAGTATAGGAATAAGTATATCATCGGATATTCCAGGACTTTCAAATTTTTCTCCATTTATATAAGATACACCCCCACATAATATATTAAGAAATTGTTTACGTGTTTGAAATTCTTGTTTTTGACCTAGTTCCATAGTATCTAATTCCTTGTCTGTAAACTTTTTCTTTTTAATTTTTGGTTCAAATTCGTCTGATACAGAAGTTGGGTTTGTCTTCCAATTAAAATATTCAGAATCAATAAAATTTCCATATTTGTCCTTTAAAAAAGTAAGATTTTGATTTTTAAAATCTTCGATGATTTCAATGTCTAAAAATCTGCGTTCATATTTTCCATAGGCATTAGTGATATATAATTCCTTTAATTGATTCATAATTTTGAGTACTTCATCCGCTTCTTCAGCTTTAAAAATAGCTTTTTTTGCTTTGTTATATCTTTCTATTAATGTGTTCAATTTGCTACGAAATATGGCATCGATAAAATTAACTCCACTAAGAATTTCATCTGGAGTTTTAGCTTTGCCAATTTCAAATTTTTCATTTAGTTCCGTAATTTGTTCATCAAGTACTAAATTACTAGTTCCAGCTAATATATTAAGTTCTGCATTTAAATTCTCAAATAATAACTCGACATCGATTTTGAAGTCATCATACATAACATCATCTTTAAAATTCTGATCAAGTTTACTAAGTAAATTAAGTTTATGGATACGTAAATATTCAGAAATGTCAAAAAAACTAATTTTTTTAGTTTTTTTCTTATCTTCAAAAGTTTCTAGAGCTTTGACAAAATTGTCTGAGTTTGGTAAATTTAAAATATCACCCAAATTACTATCAACTGGATTACTTTGAAAGGTAGAATTTTGAGATTCAAGTTCTAAAATTTGCGCATAGCGCAAAAACATTTCATCTAGATCTTCCCCTAATGTATGCTTAAACTCATGAACAATTTGTTCTAGTTTATATGTATTTAGTTTGCCCCGGGTATTGGTAAGTTTTTGTGCATTACTTTCTGCTTCAATGTTGATTTTATTGAAAAAAATTCTGATCTCTTTTTGTAATTCATTGATACGTTTGGTATTCTGAAATTTTTTAAGATCTTTGATTCTTTCACTGCTAATTTCTTGTTGAATCTCAATTATATCATGATGAAATGTTATTATATCTATACGACCGGATAATAAAAGATTAGTTACAGCAGCTAATTTTGCATTCAATGCATCAATTTTTATATCAGATGTCATAACATAAGTAGAATCAG
>Ga0302280_1002817_pt1 | contig 13024 bp, 10 predicted proteins | sample III_Fen_E1_1_FD_198771 | JGI IMG/M metagenome (GOLD analysis project Ga0302280, IMG submission 198771) | Peat permafrost microbial communities from Stordalen Mire near Abisko, Sweden - III_Fen_E1_1 | ecosystem: Environmental > Terrestrial > Soil > Wetlands > Permafrost | place: Sweden: Abisko...
ATAAAGCGATTAAAAAGCATTATTGGGAAAACAGATAGAATCAATAAAAACGAATAGGAGAACCTCCAGTCAGGCGCCGTCAGGAGCCACGAAGTGAACCCTATAAATGATACTAGCCATACTACAAGTAATATCCAATTTAGTTTTAAAGGCCGCTGTCTGATTTTTAGCAGTAGCAGAACGAGGGGCGAAAATGCATTTATTATAAAAACGAGCCTTTGAGTATTGCTGGTCCTGGACCACCAACCCGGAAACCATTCTGAAAACTTCAGGGTTAGCACTCTTGTCGAATCTACACCGGGCACTCTGGCCCAGGAATAGATAGCGTCCTTTTCTGCAATAACCTTGTCAATCGGGATTTTCCAATCGAAACTAAAGAGATCAATAGCGGGTAATGGGTAAAATAAGTAGCCTGTCAAAATTACATTCCTGCTTAGCCAGGGTATTATAACAATACCGCCAATACAGCAGAATGCGATGATTCTTTTTACACTTAAAATTGATCTTAGGTCACTAAAGGGTAAAAGGCATATTAAGACAATGGGAAATGCAGACAACTTCAAAGTTAGGCAAAAGAGTGGAATCAACCAATAAATCACGGTAGACTCTTGAACGGATTCACTATTAAACAGTACCCTTAGCAATAGAAAGGCGCAAAGCAGATTAGGTAAAAGATCTGTTGCGGGGCTGGAGATGAAATATAGGTATTGAGCAATAAATAAATAAATAAATAATATATAGATCAGACTTTCGGGCGCTGGTTTAATTAGTGATTTGAACGCCAACCATAAAATAAAAACCAGCATACAAATGGAATTAACGACAAAAATTTGGTTACTGAATAGAAAATCGAGGGAAAAAACCGAGCTTAATACTAATATGCTCGAATTAAAGCCGAACCTGGTATTCACATTAGCCAGGCCCGGTAAAACATTATATTTTTCGATCCACTGAATAGATGGAAGGTGATAAGCATACGTATCGTAAATAATAGGCGGAATCAGCGAAAACGAACCAATAATGCACATGAAAAATATAAATATTATAATGTATTTGTTATTGCCCTTCAGATCATTAAATAATTGGTGAAAATTTTTCTTCAGGTGTGCTAAATGGGACAGTGTATAAAAAGCGGATACTGAAATAAAAAGCAGCAGTAAATATTGATTGGTAGGTAAAAATATGGACCAGGTGTTTGCAATTGCCCCAACCATGCAAACGCCGATAAAAAAGAAATCGAAAATATCATAGGATGATGGTGCGTTAACCAGGTATTGAAATACCCTCACTGCTATATTCCCGATGGAAACGACCACAAAAAAAAATGTCAACCAGCCTAAGAGGATAGCAATCATAATGTATTAAATATTGTATTTTATGATACAATATATAGCGCGAAACCCATCTCTCCATCCTATTTTTTTACCGTCTTTATAGGTGCGACCGTAATATGAAATGCCTACTTCGTAAATTCTAATATCGGGAACGCGCGAAATTTTCGCCGTTACTTCAGGTTCAAATCCAAATCTTTTTTCCTTCAATGCAATAGATTGAATTATTTTTGTATTAAATAATTTGTAACATGTTTCCATGTCCGTTAAGTTGAGATTGGTGAACAAGTTGGATAAAAATGTAAGGAAATTGTTCCCTATCGTGTGCCAAAAGAATAAAACTCTATGCGGGTTGCCTCCCATGAACCTGGAGCCGAATACAACATCAGCATCTCCCCTGACTATTGGCTTTAATAAGTCATCGTATTCCTGGGGGTCATATTCCAGGTCTGCGTCCTGAATGACGAGGTAATTGCCCGTTGCCTTACTTATTCCGGTATGCAGGGCCGCCCCCTTTCCCTTATTAATTTCATGTTTGAAATACTGGATATTTAAGGAAGGGTTTGTTGCAATATAGTTTTCTATTGCTTTTTCAGTATCATCAGTTGAGCAGTCGTTTACAATAATTACTTCTTTTATACTACCGTTTATCAGGTTTACTTCCTTTATTTTGTTCAGTATCAGGTGTATGGTTCTGCCTTCATTGTAAGCAGGAATAACAACTGATAAATTTACAACGACCATAGTTCAGTTTTTGCTGCGAGTGGTTTAGTAAGGAAATTCATTTCGTAAAAAGTGTTTCTGATTTTATGAAATTGCATTTTTTGCTTAAAACACACTCCTTGCTTCAAAACTATTCATTATTTCAACATGTCATAGTTGTATAGGCGGAATTTTATTGAATTGACGCTTTCCGGCAGTTTATGGTTTGTTATTTTCGTTACCAGCCTTACTACACCTTATATTCTTAATTTTGCCAAACATGGTGAAATTTTTTACATGCCGCGCATTCTAAGAATTATCAACCGGCTTAACCTGGGCGGACCTACTTATAACGCTGCCTATCTCAGTAAATACATAGGACCCGAGTTCGAAACCCTTTTGGTATCGGGAATGAAGGATCATGCGGAGGAAAGTTCGGAGTTTATAGTCAAGAACCTGGACCTACATCCGGTGTATATACCCGAAATGTACCGGGAGTTGCATCCTTTCCGCGACTACCGGTCATACTACAAGCTGCGCAAGCTGATCGATGAATTCAAACCGGATATAGTACACACACACGCTGCAAAGGCGGGTGCCGTGGGCAGATTGGCGGCGGCGCATAGCGGTGTAAAGGTGATCGTACACACTTTTCACGGTCATGTATTCCACTCCTATTTCAATGTAGTAAAAACGAGGATGTTCCTCGAAATAGAGCGCTACCTGGCTAAGAAAACTACGAAGATCATTACTCTTAGCGAAATTCAAAGGCAGGAGTTAAGCGGAATTTACAAAATAGCGCCTGAAGATAAATTTGCGATCGTACCCCTGGGTTTTGATTTGAGCAAATTTGAAGAGGGGCAGGAAGTGAAAAGGGCGAAGTTTAGAAATGAATATAATATAGCAGACGACGAAATAGCTATTGGTATTGTGGGCAGGCTGGTACCCATAAAAAACCATGAGCTTTTTTTGAAGGCGTTAAAAATTGCAGAAGACAAAACAGGTAAAAAGATACGGGCATTTATTATTGGTGATGGCGAATCCAGGCTAAACCTGGAACAAATGGCCCAATCGTTAGGTTTGAAATTTAATAATGATGATTTAAGGGAAAAAAATGTTTTAACCTTTACTAGTTGGATAAGGGAAGTAGATATTTCAAATGCCGGAATGGATATTATTGCGCTTACATCCAATAACGAAGGCACGCCTGTTAGCCTGATTGAGGCACAGGCATCGGGTAAACCGATTGTTACCACCAATGTAGGTGGAATAGAAGATATTGTTCTTAAAAACGAAACTGCCTTTTTATCGCCGGTTGGTGACGAAAAGGCTTTTGCCCATAACTTGTTGAAGTTGATAGAAGATGCAGATATAAGACAGAAAATGTCGGAACGGGGCAATGAATTTATACGAAATAAATTTAGCTATCAACGGTTATGCACTGATATGGCAAGTTTGTATCAGGGGTTATTGGCAGGAAAGTGATGTGTAACGAGCTTTTTTTCATAAATTTGTACTTCAAATCTTTAAATGAGGCGTTTTTTTTATTTTACTCTGATTATCCTTGCCTTATCCGGGATGTCATCATGTAGAGTGTTGTATCCAAACATTATGTTTAGGCAAAAAGAGTATCAGTTTTTTGAGCTTGCTCAAAAACAGATACAAGAATACGTTATTCAACCGGGAGATCAAATGTCGATACAGGTTTTATCGCGTGATGGTTTTCGGCTTATCGATGTACTAGGTGGGGGCGCAGGTTCAGCAGGAGTGAATGGAGGCCTCTCCTATTTGGTCGATTATGAAGGTTTTGTTAAGCTGCCTGTTTTAGGTGAATTTTATGTTGCCGGCTACACAGAATCGGAATTAAAAAGAATATTTGCGGAAAAATTTTCGAACTTATTTGTTGACCCTTTTGTATTATTAAATGTAAGCAATAGGCGGGTATTTGTTTTTAAAGGCTCTTCGGGAACTATTGTGCCACTTAATCCGGCTCCCACTAATCTATTTGAGGTAATTGCTAAGGCAGGTGGTATATCAGGTGACTTGAAATCATATAATATAAAGATAATACGGGGGGATCTCAAAAATCCTCAGGTTCATGTAGTGGATGTATCTACCCTTGAGGGTATGCGTAAGGCTGATCTTATAGTTCAATCGAACGATATTATATATATCGAGCCACGTCGTCAGGTGTTATTGGATGCCTTCGGCTCCTTGACCCCTTATTTGACCTTAATAACTACTATATTGACTTCGGTAGTTTTGATCGAAGCATATAGATGATCTAATAATTGACATTGCCTTGGAAAACAACGAAGAGAAGACGGAAACAGGTGGCGGTGCCGCAAGCCCGGTGGATGATTTTAACCTGGGCTTGATGATCTATGTGCTAAATGTAAGCATTGTCTGGATTATCCTTATAGTGGTTACATGCGTGGTATTATCGCTGGTGTATTTGCGCTATACCCCGCGCATATACGAGTCGTCAACCACATTAATGCTTAAAACGGAGCAATCCACCCAATTATTGGGGTTAGATAAGCTGGTGCAGGGTAGCCGCGACCCGGCAGAAATAAGCCGGCAAATGCAATTGCTTGACTCCAAATTAATCGTGGATAAGGTCATTGATGAGCTGCCGCTTGAGATCAGCTATTATAAAGAGGGGAAGTCAAAGTTTATTAATTCCGACCTTTACACCACCTCTCCATTTGTTGTAAGCGGTGTAGTATTGGATGAAAGCATTTATAATGTGCCGATTTACCTGAAAATTAAGAATGGCGGTAAGTATACAATAACCTTTACCCTGAACAGCAAGGATTATGAATATCCGGGCGATACCGGTCAAATAGTTAGGGCGCCGTCCCTCTTTAATATGTCAGTTTCGTTCAGGCAGCAACTAACGAAGGATGACATTGACGGCCTTTACTTCTTTAAGTTTTTATCGCGTTCGGATGTCGAGTCAGATATAGCCAATAAACTTTCAGTATTACCCATTGACCCTACCACACAAACCATTGGCCTGAAGTTCAAGGACCGTAATGCTGAGCGGGCAAGGGATATTGTTGAAAAATTGTCAGAGGAATACATTAAGTATGATGTTGAGCGCAAACGCGAGAGCTTCGTTAATATCCTTAAGTTCCTCGATGCTCAAATTGATACATTCGGTCGGATGTTTGATAAATTCCAGGACTCCATCATCCAACTGAAGATCAATGAGGGGTTCTTGAACAAGGGCGATAAATATTTGGATGAGGTTGTAAGTAAGGTGATGGACTTTGAGGATGATGAGAAAAAAATTGAAGAGGATATTGAAACATTAAATACCTTCAAAAAGGATGTTCAAAAGGACAATAGCCTGAGTTCTTTACCAAGTTTTTCCTTCAACGATAAGGGATTGGAAAATGCATTTGCTACTAACTTATCTTCACTCGATAAAATAGTCAAGGATAGGGAAACGCTCCTATTGGATGTAACACCTGACCATCCCAGGGTGCGCCTTATAGACCAGGACCTTGAAAGTGGAAAGATCGGCCTGATAAAGAGCATTAACAATGCGATTTACGCAGCTCATTCCAAGTTAACCCTATTACAGGACCAATATTCCAAATACCTGACCGAAATAGTTAGCATACCCGAACTGCAACAAAAGTTTGCCCGGATGGATAAGATGGCCTCCCTGAAGAACGATTTCACGATGAATCTGTACAACCAGAAGTCCAACTACCAGATAGCATGGGCCGGTATCGTGTCAGATTACATTATTCTGCAACGGGCTGCACTTTCCAGTGACCCCGTTTCTCCAAAGGATACCTTTGTCAAGATCGCCGGTTTAATTATCGGGCTTATCATTGGTCTTGTACTCATTATAATCCGGTATCTGCTTCATAACACCATCATCTCCATTGATGATGTTGAAAAACGGATCAATGCCCCCTTGCTTGGCGTAATACCCCGGCATAAGGAGGAACTCGACCGTTCGCAAATTGTAGTGATGAAGGACCCCAAATCCACCATTACCGAGGCGTTCCGGGCCATCCGGTCCAGCTTGCAGTTTATATCTAATGAACCGGGTCCTAAAATTTTAGCTACCACCTCCACCATACCCGGTGAGGGGAAAACCTTTGTTTCGTTAAACATTGCCGCCATTTTGAGCATGCTAAACAAAAAGGTAGTAATGATGGACTTTGATATGCGCAAACCCAGATTGGACCGCATATTTGATGTGGATACCCACCGGGGTATCAGTACCATCCTCAGCGGTCAATCGGGTATTGATGAGTGCATCATGGAAACCGGTATACCCAACCTCGACCTGATCGTATCCGGTCCGGTGCCTCCCAATCCGTCAGAGCTGATATTATCACCCAAACTACCCGAGCTAATTGCTTATTTAAAGACCAAATACGATTATATTGTCATTGATACACCGCCCATCGGTTTAGTAACGGATGCATTGGAAATTTTAAAACTGGCGGATTATCCCCTCTATGTTTTCAGGGCAGCCTACTCAAACCGTGGTTTTGTGAGTAATGTTTCCCGGATAGTCAGCGAGGGCAGGATAAAACATTTATCGGTAATTTTGAACGACTTTGGTCGGGGCGCTTCAGGTTATGGATATAGCTATGGATATAATTACGGCTATGGCTACGGGTATGGTTACGGCTATGGGTATGGTTACGGCTATTACGGCCATAAGTATGGCGAGGGATATTATACCACACCTTCGAAATCAAAACCGAAGGGGTTATTTGCCCGGATTTTAAGCGGATTAAGATAACGCGATCATGAGCAGCCCGGATGAACAATATTTTATTATCTTCCTGATGCTTTTTTTATTGATAAGCGGCTTCTTTTCATTTCTTATTAACTGGCTTTTCCTTAAGTTTTCCTTCAATCTCGGGGCACGCAATGAGAACGGCGTTGCGCAGGTCCGGTGGTCGGCAAACGTAAAGCCTGCCATTGGGGGCATTTCCTTTTTTATCGTATTTCTCATTTCCATTTCCGTTATCGGTACGCTGCCACGCCAAACCAATCATTTACTCGACAAACACCTTATTGGAATTATCGCGTCCAGCTCACTGGGCTTTTTGCTAGGCCTGGCCGACGATGCATACAACACCAATCCGCTGGCTAAATTTATCCTCCAGCTTTCATGCGCCTTCATTCTTATCATATCGGATGTATATATCAAGATTTCTGGTAACGATGCGCTGAATTTTATTATCACCATTATTTGGGTTATCGGCTTAATGAATTCCATCAACATGCTGGATAATATGGATGCCGTAACAACTAGCATATCCATGTCGGTAATTGCTGGCCTGATAGTGGTCATTTCGGTCAATAATCCGCCTATGAGTGCCTACTACCTGGTGATGATGGTGGGCGTACTTGGAGCGCTGATTGGCTTCCTGTATTTTAACTGGCATCCATCCCGTATTTATATGGGCGATACCGGTAGCCAGTTCCTTGGCGTATTCCTTGCCTCTACCAGCATTCTCTTCATTTGGGATTTTCGCAGCCCAGGCACCGGCGAATTTATTCAGCTTAAGCAATTTGTGGTCCCTATGCTCTTTTTCATCGTTCCCCTCATCGATACCATCACCGTGACATTCCGCAGGTTAATGCGCAAACAATCGCCGTTTGTGGGTGGTAAGGACCATATCACTCACCACCTTGCCTACCTCGGTTTGACGGATCGACAGGTGGTTTCCATCCTCATCCTTGTTTCGCTTTTTTCCATCCCGGTTAGCCTCTTGCTTATCATGAACCTGGTTGAATGGCAATGGTGGGTTACCGTGATCTGCTTTGCCTATTTTGCGGTAGTTTTTACCGTTTTCCAGGTCTTTTACAACCTTGGGAAGAAAAGGCATCTGGCGAAGGTTAGATAAGATCCTTGCCCAAGCCGGCGTACCCATCTCCGAATTGAAATAATTACCCCTTTTGTTTTCAAGCAGTAGTCATGGAATAAGACGATTTTGCTAATTATGTTGAAAATTGATGGAGCATTAAACTAAATGATTGAAAATCTTGTCTCTATATTTAGTGAACCAAATGAAAACCCATGGAACCAATACTCAAATCAAAATGGAGAAAGTTAGATGGTACTAAGATAGAAGCCCCTATAAGCGATGCCGTGGAGAAAGCGCTTATCAACGAACGCCAGTTGGGCAACGATATCAAGGTCTGCATCGGTACCGATTCGCAGGTGCGCGGAAGCGAAACCGAATTTGCCACTGTAATTGTGCTGCTGCGTAAAGGCAGGGGGGGATTCATGTTTATTAACAACGACAAAACAAAGATCAAAATGACACTCAAAGAGCGGCTGCTGATAGAGGTTTCACGTTCTATTGACATTGCCTATCATCTTTGTTCGCTGTTTGATAAATACCGTACTGAACTGGAGGTACACGCGGATATAAACACCAATCCGCGCTTCGGCTCTAACACAGCGCTGAGTGAAGCAATGGGTTATATACTTAGCATGGGTTTTACCTTCAAAGCCAAGCCCGATGCCCACGCGGCCAGTTGCTGCGCCAATAAGGTTGTTTAGTGAGTCAAGCCTTAATAATAGGTTAAGGCGGGGTTTACCTGTCTTCTTTGCCAATAAACAAGGCTCAAACCCATAAATAATCATCATTCTTAAATTTTTAATAACGTTATCTTAACATGGCCAAGTTATGTTTGTAGCCAAATGGCAGAGATGGAAACAAATGATTTAAAGATTCTTCTGGTAGATGATGAGACGGATGTGTTGGATTTTATGAAGTACAACCTGGAAAAGGAAGGGTTTTGGGTTTACACGGCGCGTGATGGAATGGAAGCGATACAATTAGCCAAAAAAGTACAACCCCAGTTGATAATACTTGACCTGATGATGCCAAAGTTGGATGGCATTGAAACCTGCCGCGAAATGCGCACCATGCCGGAACTAAAGACTACTTTAATTGCCTTCCTCACTGCACGGGATGAAGATTACTCGCAGATAGCTGGTTTTGAAGTAGGGGCTGATGATTACATTACCAAACCGGTTAAGCCCCGCGTTTTTGTAAGCCGTATACGCGCCTTGCTCCGCCGCCTCGAAACCAATGTAACCGGTGGTAAGATGACCGTTGGTGACATCGTAATTGACCGTGAAAGATACATGGTGGTAAAGGCGGGTGTGGAAATAGTATTGCCCCGTAAGGAATTTGAACTGATAAACCTGCTGGCTTCAAAACCGGGAAGGGTATTTAAAAGGGATGAGATACTGAAAAAGGTTTGGGGCGAAGATGCCGTGGTGGGCGACCGTACCATTGATGTTCATATACGCAAGCTTCGCGAAAAATTGGGCGAAGATTATTTCAAAACCATCAAGGGCATTGGCTATAAATTCGACATTTAATCGTAATTCCCTTAACTTCATTTGGTTTTTCCCCGCTCCCGGTTGTATGCTTGTTTCATGACAACTATCTGCATTTAAGAAATACTTTTTATGTTTAGCGGTATAATGATGTAATTTTCATTGTGGGAATGACTGAACGAGCAGCAATAAGGGATAACGGCAGGAGTAAATGCACAGCGCACCTTATTTTTAGGTGGTCGCTGTCGTTTTTTTGCCTTGCCCTTTGCCAGCAACTTTTCGCTGGGTCAGGCGCCGGTGCAGGAAACGCCAAACGCCCGGCCGATTATATTGATTACATGCAGCAAAAAATTGACCTGATGGATGGCAAGGAAGATGGCAAGGTCGACCTCCATGATTCTGCCTTAACGGCTTACGCGGGGCAGGTCTACTTCGTGCTGGTAGACTCCATCCAGAAACTGATAGGCAACCGGGTCTTTGATAGTAACAGGCAAAAAAATTATCGCGACAACCTGTACCAACAATTACAAAAGGTAAATGCCTCCAGCGTTTACGATGTAAAAAAGTTTGACAACATATTCAGGTTTATGGCCGGAGAGCTAAACGCGGCACTTCAAAATAGGCTATACGACTTTTTGAAAATAAATATCACTTCGTCGCTGAACTCACTCAGCTTTATCCGCAACGAGCAGGGAATGGATTCTTTCCTGGTGCTGGCGGCATATTACCGGCCCGACCTTGTTTTCAGCAATTACAATCTTTATGCCGGCAAGAATTATTCATTGCATGTTTTGGAAGAAGCATCGAAGATAGCGCCGGTAACCGTGAAAAGATATTTCAATGCCGGCAACCCTATTTATGAGCGGCTGAAGACCAGTAACGACACAGCGGTAAAAATTATTTTGAGGATAAAGGAGAATTACGAGCGAAAATCAAATGCCTATACCTTACTGGATGCTATCGTTAATGGTGAAATAACCATTGAGAAGGCAGATGCCATCGGCAAAGAACCTGAAAAGTATTTGCTGGAGATGATAAAGATTCGTTCCAAAAAGAATCCGCTGGCGGTACATTCATTGGAGAGCGAACTGGCCATTTACTCCCTAAAGTTTATACGGGTATTGAATGATATGCATAATGACCCCGATAGCAAGCGCTTTGCATCTATCGAACAGCTTTCGGCGCGGGAGTATTATACGCTCATAGTTTACAGCCAGGAAGAAATTTTTACTTCAACCTTCAACGGCCTCTTTAAGCGCATGATGGTGAAAGCGGGAGAGGAGTCAGGCTTTGACTTTTTGAAGGACCTGGGCGATAACAAGTTCCGCACTTTTATTAAGATGTGTGCAGGTTTTGGTAAGCTGGAAGATTTTTTAAAAACCATGAACCCGCTGCAACAGCAAATGCTGATGGCAAAATTTGCCAGCGGATTGGAGCAATATAACGACTTGTCACAAGCAGTAGAAGTAGCTGATGCCTTTAGCAGCATAACCGATAGCCTGGTGTTGCGGATATTACGCAGTGAGATACGGTATCAATATGTAAAATTCAAAACCACTAATAATCAACGGGGCCAGGCCATTTATGGATTGTTATCCAACCTGTTTGTAGAAAAGAAGTTAGGCGGTAGCGATTGGTTCTCGTCTGTCTCCAGTGAGTATAAATTACCGCCTTTCGACCGGTTAGCTAACAATCGTTTGTTTGGGCGCGACAGCATTGACCGGTGGCTCATTTATTTTTATGATGATGAGGATGGCGACGCCTCCTTCGCGACATTCATCAAAACCTTTACTGACCCCAACTGGATAATTACCGACTTGGGTAGCTATGTTATTATTAAATCTAAGACTGGTAAACCGGTTAATATTTACGCTAACAAGCCAAAACATGAATATGATGGACAGGACAGTGTAGAGAAAATATTTGCTGCGAACAATTACGAGCCCAATGTGATGGTACACCGGGGCCATAGCTACTATGCCTACAAAACTATTGAAAAGGTAAAGGACGATACGCGCATTTTTGTGCTCGGCTCCTGCGGAGGATATCATAGCATATCCGGTATCATTGACCGGTCGCCGGAGGCGGTTATTATTTCGAGCAAGCAGATAGGCACTATGTATGTCAATAACCCTATGCTGAAGTTACTGGCCGATAACATCAACAGCGGGCAGGATATTGAATGGCAAAAGCTTTGGGATGCACTGGAAGCGAAAGTAAAGCCTAACCCACGCGCCTACGAGCGGTTCCTGGATTATATACCGCCGCAGAAAAACCTGGGTGCTATCTTCATCAAAACCTACAATAAAATGATGGAGGAAGGTTCGTGATACCAAAAGGCGCTTTCTGATTTTAATTTTTCACACTACATTTGAGAATACAATATCCTTTATTTTATGCCTACGATATATAACTGGCTGATAATTATTTTCTGGATAGTTTGGGCCCTAGTTTGGGCTATTTTGGCACGGGTTTCAAAAAAGGTTATCAGCCGCCCGGATGAGGGGGTGCAATACTTTGGTGCTATTTTATTTCTTCTTCTTTTCAGGCTTATCCCTCGCCGCTACAACCATCCCTCGTTTATTCCACACACACCAGAGATTCAGGCTGTGGGTACAGTTCTATGCGCTGTGGGTATTGCCTTTGCTATCTGGGCACGGATTCATATAGGTAAAAACTGGAGCAGCGGCCCTTCTGTGCAGGAGGATCATCAATTAGTTACTTCCGGCCCATACCGATTGGTGCGCCATCCTATCTACACCGGTATATTGTTGGCGCTTTTCGGCTCGGCCTTTATTAGCGGATCAATAGGCATTTGCATTTTTATTTTTGTTGGCCTCCGGTTTGTCTGGCGGGTTAATACAGAAGAAAAAATTATGATAGAACTTTTCCCGCAGCAATATCCCGAATACAAAAAGAGAACAAAGGCGCTGATACCGTTTATTTGGTGACTACTTCTTGCGTATAGACCTTATAGGTTTTTAAAACCTATAAGGTCTGCCCTCATCAAAAAATAAACGGCACCAACCGCTTAACCCGCTTGGCATATTCGGTATATTGTTCGGGAAACTGCTCATACAAAATTTCTTCTTCCATCGTGGTTTTGTAAAAGTGGTTCAGGGAAATAACACCTACACCTACAAAACCCTTTAATTGTCCAACGGTAATAGCTGCACCCAATAAGCCCCACTCAAAACCGGTGTATATGGGGTGCCTCACAATTCTGTATGGACCGGATTGAACTAACTGGTGGTCTTTTTTTAAGGTTACATTACCGCTCCAGTTATCGCCTAAAACTTTGCGCGCCCATATAGCAAAACCTATTGCAGCAACCGTTATACCTGCACCGGTAAGCCCACCCCAGCGGGTAACCGGTATTATTTGATAAGCCAGCGGGCCAATGGCAAAAGCAGGTGAATAAACTATTACAAAGCTCAATAAAAGAAATGCCAGGTATATATAACGCGAGGTAGTGGTTTGTGCGTAAACTGCAGTTTTTACATTACGCGAACTGTAGCCCCAATATAAAAGCATAATTAACCAACAAAAAAGGGTGGCGTAGGTGTAGTGGCTCATGTTGGTGCATTTACTTTAGGCGAAGGTAAGATAAAGAGTAAAATGCAAACGAACTCACAACAGATTATTCAGA
>Ga0302280_1002821_pt1 | contig 13008 bp, 29 predicted proteins | sample III_Fen_E1_1_FD_198771 | JGI IMG/M metagenome (GOLD analysis project Ga0302280, IMG submission 198771) | Peat permafrost microbial communities from Stordalen Mire near Abisko, Sweden - III_Fen_E1_1 | ecosystem: Environmental > Terrestrial > Soil > Wetlands > Permafrost | place: Sweden: Abisko...
AGCTAGTTATCAAGATAATATCAAATTTTATCTTCGTACATTCTTTGCTAAAGGGGATTTAAGTCATACATTACATGATACTGGAGAACAGTTTTTCTTTAGTGAAGATGTCTGGGAAGTGTACGATAGTGTAAATGATATGTTACGGAGGTTTCGACCTGCTTCGTTAGCAATTCACCCCACTCGCAAGATTAAAACAGATACCCGCCCCGAACTCAACTTTACAGGACATAGAGACGGAACTGCTGCCCAAGAGCGAGCAGAACGTAAGCTAGAGCGTATTGCAGCGAAGCGTGTTAAGTTTGAAGCAAAGGCTAAAAAGCTTGCGGATAAAGAAGCTAAGAAGAAACTTAAACAAGATAAAATTAATTTAAGACTTCGTAAGAAACAAATTAAGGAAGAGAAGAAACAATTAAAGTTAAAGAAGATTGAAGCTAAAAAGAAAAAGGCTATTAAACAAGAATCAATTACTTCAAAGTTTTTGAAAATTGCAAGTAAGGCTAAACCTCATGTAAAGAGTAAAAAGAAAAAGTAATTAAGTAGGATATAATGACAACGGTAGAGAAAATTGAATTAATAAAAGAAATGGAAGAATATTTAAAATCTCTTTCTCCTAAATACTATTGCCTCGCCAAAGCACATATTTTGCATAATGATAGCTTTGTTAAACAAATGAAATGTCTTAAACAGTTTATTGAGGATGCAGAACAAGAACAATCTAACTAATAAATTTAATTGAATATGAATTATAAATATTTTGCTATTACTTTATATTTATTTTCTATTGTGGGATGAACTTGAAAAATGATATGATGCAGAATATTGTGAAACTATCACCAAGTAAAATTGCAATTTAAACTTGACAAGTTATAAAACCCTGATATAATTGAATATATGATTACAGAAGAAAAAACTAAGTTATTGGATCAATGGGTTAATGGAAGCTATGAAATTGATTCGGAAGGATTTGTAAATGTTATTGGAGATGTTATAGTTACAGATTTTTATAAATACCAAGATCAAATCAAATTCGGTACGGTTACTGGTTATTTTCGTTGTTCTAATAATAACCTTACGACATTAAAAGGAAGTCCACAAACAGTTGGTGGTGATTTTGATTGTTCTTATAATCTACTTATAACCTTAGAAGGAAGTCCGAAGACAGTTGGTGGTAGTTTTAATTGTTCATATAATTACCTTACGACATTAAAAGGAAGTCCACAAACAGTTGGTGGTGATTTTAATTGTTATAAGAATCGACTTAAGACATTAGAAGGAAGTCCGAAGACAATTGGTGGTGATTTTAATTGTTCATATAATTACCTTACGACACTAGAAGGATGTCCAAAGGAAGTTGGTGGTAGTTTTGATTGTTCTGATAATAACCTTACGACATTAAAGTATGCGCCTCAAATAATTGGGGGTGATTTTGATTGTACAGGTAATACTGTATTACCAATTGAACGGAGTTTAGCAAAAGTTGGTGGATGTTATTATTTTTTATAATGATCTTTATTTTCACTTGACAATTTATAAATCATTGATATACTTATAGATGTAGGATGTTCTTTATAAATTAATAGTATGGGTAGGTGACAGAGTGGATGATTGTGACAGTCTTGAAAACTGTTTTGGGTAAAACCAACGTGGGTTCGAATCCTACCCTACCCGCCATATAAATAAGTTGATGGTAAAGATAAAAATATTTAACTATAATTATGTTTAGCAATAATATTATTTTTTTGGGATATGAATCACCTACATGGATGGTTGAAATTACCAAAAAAGATAAAGATGAATGCAAAGGAAAAGTAATAAATGGGAATTGGAATTGTACTATAATTCCAATGGATATAAAAAATAAATTTGATTTTATTGTTGACAAATTATAACTATATGTTATAATGATTGAAGATAGTTTGTTCTTTGTAAATAATGTGAAATGTTGGCTTAGAAGCAGCCATCATCTAAGGAGTCGGACGCTGTATCTGATACTGATTTAAGATAGGGTATTTTCGTAAGAAAGAACCTAAGATAGGGTATTTTCGTAAGAAAGAACCAGTTTCGTATATTAAGATCATTCATACACATATCGTTAAAGATAAAATATCCTATGTTTTAGTGGAAACTAAGTGGGTAAAGTGTATGCAAAGCCTAGAATGTCACACATTCAGTTAAGATTGTTTTTTATAGAGTAATTAAAATCTTAAACAGACTAAAATACAATTCTATGGCGAACTGCCGTTTAGCGTAAAAGCACATCACATTATTAATTTTATCCTATTGACAGTTTATAACTTTGTGTTATAATTAATATGCGAGAATGGAGTTTAGGCTGATATATAGCAGCACTTTCAGTAAGGTTCATCGCCTGCATGAAAGAACTAAATAGCCTAGAGTTAAGGAGTGCAATCCTCCTTCCTTGCTTCCTTTTTAGTTTGTTCTTTGAAAAGTGATTCGCGTGAAGAAAATATCGGATATAAATAAAATCTCTGTTGTGGAGAATAATAAAAATTAAATGTTAAAACATAAGGTTGTTTCTTGGCAAATTTAAACCACCGACGCGATTGCTGACCTACAAAGATTTTGTTGTTGGGTTCCATCATAGAAGGTTGTAGGATAACCTCGTTAAACACCTACAAAGATTTACTGCGGGGAGGGCAAATGATAAGCCACGACGCTCATAACGTACGAGATAGTGAGTTTGATTCTCACCCCCGCTTCCAATTTTGCAAAGTCGGCTACTAGGGTGTGCACACCCAACAACGGTTCAACTCCGTGTTTGCAAAGGTTTTTGTAAATAAACTAATTGACAATTTATAAAATTGTGATATAATTATAAATAGTGGGAGTAAGTTAACCACTTAAATAGATTGTAAATAATTATGGGTCGGTAGCTTATGGTAGTTCAAGCGTTCACCTTATAAGTGAGAGTACGCGGGTGCAACTCCCGCCCGACCCACCATTTTAAAAATATGAGTGAATATTCAGATTGGTTTGTACTTAATAGTAAGCCACTAAAAGATACTAAGGGTCCATATGTTAATGATGCTAAGGTAGGAGATATGTTTAAATGTATATCTCATGGGGCAAAAGGATTAACATTTAAAGTTGTGTCTGATGAAGAACCAATTATGGAAAATGGAAGAATGAAATTTCCACTTCCATTACCTTATGAATATATGGATGGTCCAAGAAAAGGAAAACAATGTTGTTTATATTGCTGGACTGAAATTGAATTTATTGACAACTTATAAAATACTGTTATAATATAAAGCATGAGATTCAATCCATTTAAATCACTTCACGATTGTTATAAAAAGGCTGCAAATAAAGATGATTTCAAATCTCCAAGTGAACGATTAGAAGCATGGAACAAAAATGTTAGTGCTAACAAACATGCTAATGCTCAATCTCCTTATTCTGGAAGTTACTTAGTTAAACTAGATCATAGTTTTGATAGAAAAGAAATTTGTGAAAATTTAGAGGATAATAAAAAATACGAGTAAAAAAGGTAAAGATAATAAAAAATTCATAATCTTGAATTGACAAATTATAAAAATTTGTTATAATATAATGATATGAATAAAACTAATACTATTGAAACTGGGTTAAATACTACTAAGTTTCCTATTAAGAATGCAATTGAACGACTTGAACCTGATGGTACTATTGTTACTGTCATTCTTGACCGAAAGCAACGAGCAGAACAACGAGCAGCAGAAAAGGCTAAGATTGATGCTGTGAAAGCTAGTGCACGAGCAAAGAAAGCTGCTGCCCGATTGAAGAAGAAGGAAGTAGCAGCTAAACTCAAGGCTAAGAAGGATGCCGTCCGAGTGGTGAAGAAAGAAAAGAATCGTATCCTCAAGGAACAAGCAAAGGTGATGAAGGATGCTGCAAAGGTTATTCGTAATCAGGAACGTGCTAAGAATAAGGAAATTAAGGAACAAAAGAAGATTGACATTGCAGCAAAGAAGGTTGCCCGTATTGCTTTTAAGGAAGAACAAAGGAAGATTAAGGAAGAAAAATCAGAATTGCGTCTTCAATCAAAGTTTATGAAGGCTGCTTCAAAGCTTGAACAAAGTAATGCAAAGCAGCTTATCAAGATGCAACGGATTAATGAAAAATATACTAACAAGATTGCAAAGAATCTTCTAAAGGTAAAGGATTCTATACGACAATTGAATGCTATTCCGCTTGCACAATTCAATATTACTGCAATTATAAAGGAATTGGAATGTGATAAAACTGCGGCAGAGGCGATTAATATGTTTTTAATCTCAATTTAAAATCTTAACCTATTATAGGATAATAATATGAAAACTAATAATAATACGTTAATTAAAAATTTGAAAGAAGATCAGAGAGTTTATTCAAGAATTGAGCGCAGATGGCCTCTATCGGTCCGTAAAGATACAGTTTGTGATACCAACATAACTGTTAAATTGGATACTTTTCCTGAGTATGGTGAACTGCTCTCATCCGATTGGATTCGTTTTTTGCTGAAAGAGGGAGTAATCCTGTCGTATTCCTGTATGGGGGATACATGGGAGCTGTGTGATGAACATCATGTTAATGGATATTATTGCCTTCCGTTTCCTCCTCAAAAGTCAATGCTAAAAAAGACCGTTGATGAACTTCCTTATTCTTTTGTCGTCGTAACTAAAGATGGATATGATTGCGAAGAGGTTTCAAAAAATAAATATACAAAAAAGCTGATTACTCAACAACGAATTGATCAGTGGGTTAAGACAGGACAGAAATATACGGTTGATGGAATTGAGTTTCATCCTTTTGTAGTTATTACGTAATATTAAATATGATTAAATTAAGCATTGGAGATGGCAGATTGAAGTAGAGGAAGACGAACAAGTTGACAAATTATAAAAACTTGGTAAACTCATTTAATATGAAAACTGATAATAATACTTGTCGGAAGCTCGTCTATGTACATCGCCCACAGGGGTTAGATCAATTTGACCGGATCACACCATCAACTCTTCGTAAGTATGCTGATTCCCTTGAGGCGGCGGGGATTTGTGAGATAACCATTGATATTGATAGTTTTGGTGAAGTTACTAGAACGTACTTCCGTTTTGAAACTGATAAAGAGGTAAAAGAACGTCTTGCTAAAAGAAACTTAACTAAAGAACAGCAAGCGGAAAAGAAGAAGAATAAAGCTAAGATGGAACGCAAGCAATATGAACGATTGAAGAAGAAGTTTGAAACGAAGTAATACGATATTTACAAACCTTAAAAAGAAAGAAAAATTATGAAGATTAATAACCAAGAACTCATTTCTACCCGCCGTCCTTTTGGTTTTGAAGAACTTGAAATTTCAAAAATTACTCCAGAATATCTTAGGGACTATGCGGATAGAATGGAGACGGATGGAATTTCTCTCATTGAAATAGCGATTTGTGAGGGGAATCTTCTTGATACATATTACCGTCCTGAAACTGATACTGAGCGTGCGGAACGGCTTGAAAAGGAGCAAGCTGAATTTGATCGTGCCAAGAAGGAAGTAAAGGAAAAGAAGAAGTTGAAGGCTGAAACGGAACGCAAGGAATATGAACGGTTAAAGAAGAAGTTTGAAATGAAGTAATACGGTATTTACAAATTATAAAAATCATATACAATTCTAATTATGAAGTAAAATGAAATGGAACATTGAATAATAACTATTTAAAAATCAAATGGAAGATACCGATCTAGCTTGGCTGATTATAATTGCTTTTGCATTGATTGGTGCCCACCAATTGGCACATTTCATCGCACAACATATTACCATCATAATTAAATGAAAAAACTATTTGAGATTGAACTTCCTGATGACAGTTATCTTGTTGCAAAAGAAGTAAAGGAAATGATTGGGGAGGGACGATATACGCTAAAAAATATCATAGTAAAAGAAGTTCCTGATCAAACCGAACTTTTTAAGGAAGCTAAGGAAGTAATTATTAAGATTATGAGTAACTATGAAATTTGGGAGCATGACGAACGTTATTTAAATGGCTTATTGAATAAATTCAAGGATGCTGGAATTTGAAAAAAGATATGATTGCTGCTATTTTAAAAGGATTATTAAAGAGTCCATATGTCATCGTGTTATATATTATAAAAAGTATGTATTATGTAATCTCAAGCATAATTGTCATTACAGGCTTTTTAATTTTTATTATACTGATTATACCAGTACGTTTTATTATTATCAACAAACTGTTAGACATTGGAGATTACAAAGGAAGTCGTGAGATTCCATGGATTGACCCACTAATTTATAAATTCGCGTCTTTTATAAATTTTTAAATTATGATTAAGATAAGTATTGGTGATGGAAAAGAGATTGAGGTGGATGAATTTGTTAGGGATAACCGCCTTGTTCCATATAGAGAAGGCATATTATTGGCTCGGAAGTTTTTGAATAAAGAACAACCTTGTAGAGGTCAAGAGGAGGATGCAGAAGTTATACGATTAGCGATTGAATTTGCCCGAGTGATTGAAGGTGAACGTAAATATATTTTAACTCAATGCGCCCCCTCTATACGAATTGAATTATATGAATTAGGACGGCGGATTACAAATCAAATTAATAATATTGTAGGATAATACAAAAATGACCTTAACTAAAGATCAACAAGAAGAAATTAGAAAAGCATGGAACAAGAGCATTAAACAGAATAAAGAATGTTCCGCATATAAACATACCAAAAAAGAATGGGGAATTATTCTTAATAAAGAGATTAATGGAATTCTTGAAACGATGACTTTTAAATTTATAAATGGTTATGCAATGGGCAAAGGATGGGTAAAATGATCACAAAAGAGTTACAAGTAGAATTTCTATGAATAATAAATTCAAAATAAATGAATTTTTTGAAATTCAACTAGGATTGATGCCACCAGTGCAAGTTATTGTAGATCATGTGTTTACGATTGAAGATAAAATTATGTACGAATTATCTGTGTATGGGACACCTGACACTCTTATTGTTTTGGAAGAATCTAAATTAATTGAAGTAATGATGGTTGACAAATTATAAATAATTGATACAGTAATTGCATGACAAAAATTCCTGCATTTGCTCCATCAAACAACTGGGTTTCTGAGTTTAAAGAAAAGAAACAGATGGTTCTATCTAAAGTAGAATATCCTAAGAATCATATTGATAAGGAGGGAAATCTACATTTTCATTATAATGAGAATTTTTCAAAGGAGAAAAATGCTGAAATTCTTGCTACATTGGAACGCAAAGCTGGATTAAACATTTCCGCTCCCGAACGTCATCGGTAAAAATAAATGAAATATTTTATTATAGATATTCTAAATAAAGAGGAGCGAGAGCGGGTTCATCCTTATCAGCATCAGGTAAATCTTGTTTATGCAACAATCTGGGCTGCTGCGGAATCAATGGGAATTAAAGTGATTCATCTTGACGGAAACTATAATCAAGAAGTAATGGATTGCATGGGAAATCCTTTGGAATGGACATTAATTCCTTGGACTACTGTTACCCCTAAGAAGAGTATGGGTATGACCAAGGAAGATTGGAAGAATTGGTTTAAGGATCAGATGAATCAGAATTGACAATTTATAAAAACTTGTTAGAATTATTCTTATGAAAATTATTATTGGTATCCTTTTGGGATTTTTAATCTTACATTCTGCATATGCAGGTGATGAAACAATCCTTGTTTTAACCGATCAAGAAGTAATTGCTTTAACTATTTTACAAGAAGCAAGAGGTGAAGAAAATGTTCACGGAATGGAAGCGGTGGCACAAGTAATTGAGAATCGTAGTAAAGAGCGAAAAATGTCAGTTAGATTTGCTTGTTTAGAGTTTCGTCAATTCTCATGCTGGAACGTTTTGCACGATGTTTCATATTATGATGCATTGTTTGCTAGTAAAGAAGCGAAAGAGGCGTGGCGGGTAGCTCAGAGCGTTATTTTGGGAATTGTAGTAGATAAGCGAGTTGGTAATTTTCAATATTACTATTCTGATAGTCAACCTGCTCCATATTGGGCAATAGGTCGTCCGGTAAAGAAGATAGGTCATAATATTTTTCTTTAAAAGATTGTTGACAAATTATACGAATTTGATATAATGATTTTGTTGAGTTGATTAGAGAACGGTTAGAAGCACTTCGCCCAAAGGGTGAGAAGCGTGTGAGCTGGAGTTATAATCAACAAAACAAATGCTCGTAGCCTTACCGCGAGAATAATGAAGGGAGGAGGCTTTATAAGTAGGTTGACCCCGAACAATGTGCCTTAAACAAATAAAAACAAAGTCAACAGGAGGAAGTGAGTAAATATACCTGAATAAAAACATATTACTCTCATAGTGCAAAACTTACAATTTTGAATGGCCACACTTTAAAGAGGCGTAGATCAAATCAAGATTGATTGTATCTTGTAAATAAATAATCCGTGAAGGTATAAAGTCGTAATAGTTCTTGAATGGCTATAAGCAGCGTAACGCCCTGCACCTGTTGCGAAACTGTACAGTACAAAGGAGGAATGGAGTAATTAACCATTCCTCCTTTTTCTTTGTTAGTTGACTTGACAAATTATAAAAACCTGTTAGGATCTTGATATGACAATCAAAGAACTGAAAAATACGACTTGGGAATGGAAGGTTAAAAACGGATGGCCGATGTTAGATACGGGGGTCAAACCACAAGACATGATTATTGTTGTTGAATTCTGCGAGCTTCCAAAATCAGGAGAAGAATTTAGCGGAGAATTGCCTCGGTTCCTTAAGGATAAAGGCGTCGAGTTAGAGGAGGAGAAATATACATACAAAGGTAATTTTTGGTCTAAAAGTGAAGGGTCTTTTGATCCAAAATCATACTACCGCATCCCCATCTCAAAGCCCCGCATGAGAAACAAGAGGCCAGACGAGTTGCCTGATCTTTTTGCTATTCCAATGGCATCGTGTACTCTTTTTTGCTTTTCCAAAGACATCACTCAAAAACAGTTGGATGGATTCGCCTTTGAAAATTTAAAATACACCCTCAACGGTAGTGATCGGCATTCGTTTCAAGTTGAAGAACGTGAAGAATAAAAAAGATGTTTAACGATTGAATATGATGCAACGAAAAATCTTAGGTTTGATTTTAAAGGTAAGTTTCAATTCAATTGACAAATTATAAAAACCTGATAGGATAAAGATATGACTGATGAAATCAAGCAATGTTTAAATGTATGGGTTGAGGGAACATGGTCTATTGACAAAAAAGGATTTGTTAATGTCAAAGGTGATGTTAGGACGGTAAAATTTGAGAAATACCAAGATAAAATTCAATTTGGGACTGTTACCGGAAATTTTAATTGTGAATATGATTTGGATAGAAATAACCTAAATACATTAAAAGGATCGCCTAAGAAAGTTGGTGGAAATTTCAGTTGTCATGCCAATCGCCTTATTTCATTAGAAGGATGCCCAAAGGAAGTTGGTGGTTATTTTCGTTGTTCTAATAATAACCTTACGACATTAAAAGGAAGTCCACAAACAGTTGGTGGTAATTTTAATTGTTCTAATAATCAATTAACCTCATTAGAATGGGCACCAGAAAAAGTTGGAGGATGTTTTAGTTGTTCCGGTAATCGTCTTAAATCATTAAAATATGCACCGAAAACAATAGATGGGAGTTTTTATTGTAATAATAATAGCCTTACTTCATTAGAATGGGCACCGGAAGAGATCAATGGTGAATTTAGTTGTGGCGAAAATGAACTCACGTCATTAGAAGGAATGCCTAAAGGCATTACAAATTTGTATTGTGGATGCAATCAATTAAAATGGGATTTTCTTGGTATTAAAGGGAAATTATATGCTTAACTCGTTGACAAATTATAAAAACCTGATAGGATAATCATATGGATCTATTTGAAAAATTTCTTATTTTATTTTGCATTGTAAGAGTTATTATTTTATTAATTGATTGGAACAAATCCGATTAACAAATTATAAAAACCTGATAGGATACTGATATGAATCAATTTGAAATGCCTTTGATTGAAGAGATTATTCCTGATGGTTATGAAGTTCAGGATGATATTGAGAAGGAGATTTATATTTCTGAATTATACCATCAGAAATTTCCTAATGAGAATCAGGATATTTATAGTTATATGTATAAGGTTTTCCGAGAAGGAGTAATTTCAGGAATTATGATTAAGAGTTAAAAATTTATGGGAGAATATATTAATTCAGAGGAAGGTAGTAAAGATATTTTTTATGAAAGTTATTTAAATGGAGATGGAGAAGTTGAATTAACTACAATTGACTGTATTCATACAGGTAGAGCTAAGAAATTAGGTCCATATTATTTAGTTCAGGTAACAATTAAAGGTAATGAGAAATTTATTAATGAAGAGAGATTCTTTAAGCCTATTAAATATAAGAAGTCTAAAAAGAATAAATAATATATCTTTTGGATTTATAATTAACTAATTATCAGTAATCTGAATTTAAAAGAAAGTACCAAAGAAAATACTATGTTATTCAGTACTTCTTATATTTTTATTTTTAATCTTTTCAATTTTTTCTATACTAATTATTAATAATTCTTTCTTACTATATTCTATATTGAGATCGTCGAAGAGATCGTTATAATAATTTTAAATAGTATTTTCTTTGGTACTTTCTTTTAAATCTTAGTATTTTTTATTTTTCTCCTTTTTATTTACCACTTATGAAATCAAACACAGATCGGTTAGCTCTTATTAAGAGCCTCGTTATTAAACAAAAATTGCTAGAGATGGGTAAGGAGACCAAAATCACTCCAAACCTTCACAGTGAGGCTCCTGGTGCGTTAAAACGGCATCGTGGTCGGCCACGTAAAGACGTAATTGCAGATGTATTGACTGCTTCAAAGGATGATTACAATTTTCAGAAGCTTTCAAATGATGCGGGAGTTATTCCAGTCGGTAAACGAGATATTGAAGAAGAACTTTATCTTATGCGAACTTATATTGAAAAGTAATTGACTTTTTATAAAAACCTGATACAATCAATAAACTATGAAAACTAAATCTACAAAAGTGACTTATATCCTTGCATGGAATTATCCTAATAAAAAGGAGAATTTTCTTTTTGATTACGAAGCTGGTACAAAGAAAGCAGCAGTTCAACATTGTAAAGATATGAATGAGCAAGCTAAACGAGACGGGAAAAAATATGTTTACCGAGTTGTGAAGAAAACTACTTATACTGATGTTGAGTTGGAGTTTGTTTAAGGTGCAAACTAATAAAAATAGTTGACTTCTTATAAAAATTTGATATAATCACAATTATGGATTACATTGATCATGCAAATATTGATAGGACTTCTTATATTGATTCAGTTAGTGCTAATTTTCTTGAGGATATTGAATCAATTATTGGAGTTCAAACGGATGGGAAGGTATCAGCGAAGCTTGAAGCAATTATCAAGCAGTATACCAAAGTTATCATTCGTGAATCTATTCATGATATTAATATTCAGAAAGAAGCCTTTAATAAGTAAACCATGTCGGTAACTAAAAAATAAACAAGTAAATAATAAACAAAATGAGTAATGAAAATGAATTGGTAAGCTTTAAGAATCCTACACTAGAAAACACTTTCTTTGTAATTACCCGAAATGGAGTGCAAGTTAGCGATCAAATGTATCCATACCCCGATCAATCACTTGAAGAATTTATTCATACTAAGAAAATCGCCCCAAAGGAACTCATTGAATTTAAGGCCATTCTAAAAAATTAAATTTATGTCAAATCAACTTGTAAAGGAACCAATCCAATTAGTACATATTGTAAATCCTAATGATAATGGTGGTGAACAATGTTATATTATTACCAAAATTGGTGAGGATGAGAATAATGTTAATACTATTAATAGTCAAGAAATTCATTTAAATAGTTATTGTAATTCAGTACAATTAAATTTATTTACTGCTATTTTAACCCCTGAGTTTTTGAGAAAGATGGCAGATGATATTGAAGCTAATTTAATACATCTTAGAAATTCTTAAATGATAAAAAAATCAAAAAATAAAATGAATAATGAAACCGCTGAGAAACTTGGGTCAGGAATTTTAACTTTTATAGGACTATTATGTTTAATTCCTATATATTCGTTCGTTGTTACGATTCCAACATATTTTTTATATAATTGGATTGCAGTCGGTGATTTCAATCTTCCCCATTTGAATTTTATTCATGTGTGGGGACTTACTTGTTTATGTACTATATTATTTAAATCCGCATCAGTAAAAGGTAAAGCAGAGTGAAAATAAATTATATTACTTTATTGTTTATTGTTTTTGCAATTCCACTATTAGGAATTACATTGATATATCAAGGATTGGATGAACCAGATAAAGCATTAGTTGATGCTGTAGCAGTACTCATCCCGCATCATAGAGGAAATGGTACGATGTTCGGATTAGATCGTTATTTAGTTCCTTGGTGGCATCCTTTACTAGCGTAGTTGAATCTATCGGAAGTCTATTGACTTTTTATAAAATTGATGTTATAAACATGAACCAGAATGGTTAGCAGTTGATATTTTGAAGGAATATACAAAAGATGTCATTTCAATGGCAGAAAATGCCGCAAATCATTGGGGCGATTTTGATTGTACTAATAACAAATTAATCCGTGTTAATGGTAACATTAACAGAAAATTCTGTATAATTTGACAAGTTATAAAAACCTGATAGGATAAACTATATGACTACAAAACAAAAAAGTAAGTTATTGAATAAATGGGTAAAAGGAACATGGTCTATTGATGCGGATGGATTTGTAAATGTTATTGGAGATGTTAAAGTTACAGATTTTTCAAAATATCAAACTGAAATCAAATTCGGAACTATTTCGGGGTATTTTGATTGTGATAATAATAACCTTACGACATTAAAAGGATGTCCACAAATAGTAGGTGATAGTTTTTATTGTTCTAATAATAAACTTAAGACATTAGAAGGAAGTCCACAAACAGTAGGTGGTAGTTTTTATTG
>Ga0302280_1002825_pt1 | contig 12998 bp, 15 predicted proteins | sample III_Fen_E1_1_FD_198771 | JGI IMG/M metagenome (GOLD analysis project Ga0302280, IMG submission 198771) | Peat permafrost microbial communities from Stordalen Mire near Abisko, Sweden - III_Fen_E1_1 | ecosystem: Environmental > Terrestrial > Soil > Wetlands > Permafrost | place: Sweden: Abisko...
TACTTCTTCCTCTTTCACATATGATGCAAATCATCCATAGTAATGTATTTAATCATGTTGCCCGGATATGTATAGGTTTAAATTTGTATATCTTATTATTAAAAAAAATGATCATGGAAAAGCAAACATACAGGCAAACGGTAAAGACATGTTATGACCACATTGGCGGCAAGCTTGGTTCACTGCTTTTAGAACAATTCGTCAGTAAAGGATGGATAAGAAAAGAAAGGCCTTCAGACAAATACTTTTTTATTACCGGAGAGGGGGAAAAAGAATTTTGCAGACTGGGAATTGATCTTTCGCAAATTAAAGCAGAAAAAATTTAAGGTCTTGCAACCAGCTATCATACAGCGATTAAACTTTTATTTTTTCAATGGCATATCTTTTGCTAAATTAACATGTAAAGAATAAATCATAATAAAAATTAAAAGGTATGAAAAAGTTTAAATTAATCGCCGCAAGTTGCGGTACAGCTCTATTCATCCTGCTATTTATGTCAGGATTCAAATGGAGCACAGGCATGTCTGTTAAACCAGGAGAGCACCCTGCTTATCTTCACGCTCTTTCGGATCTTCGCGCAGCAAGATGGATGATCGAGCACCGTCCGGGAAATTGGCAACAAACCCAGGATGAAATAGGTGCAGTGAAGGAAATTGACAAAGCAATAAACGAAATAAAAAAAGCATCAATTGACGATGGAAAGGACCTGAACGAGCACCCCAAAGTAGATGAGCGGCCCAACCATGCCGACCGTCTCCGCGATGCAGCTTCCTTTTTAAGAAAAGCGCGCGAAGATGTTAATCAGGAAGAAGATAATGGGTTTGCTAAAGGCTTAAAAAAGAGGGCACTTGGTTATATTAATGATGCAATAGGCTCAACAGAAAGGGCTATCAAACAAGTAAAATAACTTCATCAGGTTTGTTTCTTGTAGCCATGTAATTAAGAGTTATCAGCAAAATATTTAATAAACGAATTACAGGATGAATCAAGTGAGGAGTATTTTTATTATATCTATAATAATATTTTTTCTTTAGTTTTTCCTGGTCGTTTTATTTTCTAAATTGCAAAAGATTGTCGAACCAATTTTAAAAAGTAAATATGAACACTACTAAAAAGAGTACCAGTATTGCCTGTCTGATTCTGCTCACCTTGTTTTTTACATCGGGGCTTAAATTTAGCGTTAATGCAAATTCAAAATTTGGCGAGCATCCTGCTTATATGCGCGCTCTTTCAGATTTGCGCGCCGCCCGCTGGATGCTTGACCACCGCCCGGGAAACTGGGTTCAGTCGATGGATGAATCGCAGGCTGTTAATGAAATTGATAAAGCGATTGATGAAATTAAAAGAGCTTCTATCGATGATGGAAAAGATGTGAACTGGCACCCTGCGGTAGATGAACATCCTGCCCATGCTGACCGCCTCAAGGATGCTGATGATTTTCTTCGTAAAGCCCGCCAGGATATAAGCCAGGAAGAAGATAACGGTTTTGCCAATGGATTAAGGAATCGAGCGTATAATCATATTGACGCTGCTATGGGAGCCACTGAAAGGGCAATGAGGGCATTCACAGTCGCAAGACCGGTTGAACATCCTAATTACATTGAGGCGCTTTCTGATCTGCGCGCTGCCCGCTGGATGCTTGACCACCGCCCTGGAAATTGGGAACAAAGCGAGGACGAAATGCTGGCAATAAAAGAAATTGACAGGGCTATAGATGAGATCAAAAAAGCCTCTATCGATGATGGGAAAGACGTAAACTGGCATCCTGCTGTGGATGAACACCCTGCCCATGCAGACCGCCTCAAGGATGCTCAGGATTTTCTCCGCAAAGCCCGCCAGGATATTAGTAAGGAAGAAGATAATGCATTTGCCAATGGACTGAGGGACCGTGCATATAATCATATTGATGCTGCCATGGGCGCTACCGACCGCGCCATCAGGCAGGTAAGATATTAATTGATTTCCTGCTATAAAAAAGCGGATAGTTGCAGAGTTTTATAACAGCTTTGCAGTCATCCGCTTTTTATTTGCCCTTATTCAAAATCAGATTTTACTGTAATCACCAGTGGACCATCAAACAGGTTAGCCCATATCAATAGTTTAGTAGTTTGTGGTCCGTGCAGTTTCCCTCTTTTATTTTTCAGGTGCACCAGTATTTCCCCGCTTTCGCCAATTCCTATTATTCTTTTATAATATTTTTTCACTTTGCCTGCGCATTCTATGCGAGTATCATATTCCACATCGAAGGGCGTGCCTTTTACCCCAATACCTTTTATATATACAGGTACAGCGGTAGGGTTATTAAATTTTAGCACGTAATCTTTTGATGCGCTTCCTTTAATAATACCTGCGTTATATACTTTTTTAGAAAATTCCAGGTTTGTCAGCGGCCTTTCACGGCTCACTATTTCCCCTCTGATTGATACATTAAAGATGCCATTGCTGGTTATCAGCATGAGCTGTTTTAGAAACGGGCCAAAATCTGCTTTTGAATTATAGTGAAGCAATACATAACCGCAGCCTCCGGGCGGTATTTTTCCCTCTTTATACTCTGAAGTCAGGTATTTATAACTTCCCACTATCTTCATTATAGAAATGGAATCCTTTGATTTGTTGGTAAATGTAAACAGAGAGTTGAGCTCTTCTCCCTGCTGGCATGGCAAAAAGGAAATGGTATCCTTATCAAATTTCAGCGCTTTTTGCTGGCTGTAAACAGTAAGGCAAAAGCACATCAATAAGAATAAAACACAAATCCTTTTCATTGGGGACGCAATTTACGCCAAAAGATAGCAGACAGTGAAAAAAATATGAAAAGCCGGTATTGTGAAAATAAAAAAAGGGGCCGCCCGGATACAGGCAGCGCCCATTTAAAAAATGCTTTTGAGAACTAAATCTTTATAGAAATAGAACGTCATTTTATAGGGCTTATTGTTATCTTTTTGTAAAGAGATGTCAAATTTTAGGAAGCAGGGACAATATATACAGCGCCTCCAATAGTATCGTGCTCTGCCCCAGTAACAGATAAAAGGCAATTTGGCCTTTCCAATATTCGCAGCAAGCCCAAAAAACCAAAAATAAGGGCCTCTTTAAAATTGACCAGCTCATCAGAAGGTAAAATATATTGCATTCCATTTTGCAGGCGGAGGTTATTTATTAGTATCTTATTAAACGCACCGCCACCGGTAACCAATACCTTACCATTTTTGATTTCTGCAATTCCTATTTCGACATTTATCCGGTTTGCAATATGGGCAGAAGCCGTAGCCATTTTATCAGCGATATTCAAATCGCATTCCAGGAATGCATTCCAAAACTGCATTAATTCTTCTTTATGTAATGATTTTGGGGCAGGTGAAGAATAATGTCTCCATTTTTCCAGCTTTTCAAGCCATATATTGTCAGGTTTTCCTTTTGAAGCTATTTCACCATTGGCATCGTATTCCTTTCCGGCTTGTAAAGCAATAGCATTCAAAATGATATTACAGGGGCAAATATCGTAAGCCACGCGCTTTCCTTCTTTTTCAAAGCTGAAATTAGCAATACCGCCAAGATTGAGGCAAACATCGTATTCATGAAAAAGCATCCTATCGCCAACTGGCACCAAAGGCGCACCCTGACCACCTGCTGCCACATCCATTGTACGGAAATCACAAATGACAGGCAGTTTGGTTTTGGCTGTAATAGAAGGGCCATGGCCAATCTGGACTGTAAGTTTTTGTGCGGGGTTATGAAAAACCGTATGCCCGTGGGAGGAAATATATCCGGGTTTGATAATATATTTTTTAATAAAATCAAGACAGCGCTCACCAATATAATTGCCAAATTCTCTGTCTAATATGCTAAGGCTGTAACCATCAAGCAGCGGTGCATTTTTTAGTTTTTCTTTCCATTGCGAGGAATAAGGGATAAATTCGGTATTATGTATTTCGTATTTCCACTTACCATTTTCTTCCCAAAATCGGCAATTGGCCAAATCAAGCCCGTCTAATGAAGTGCCCGACATTACACCAATGATTTTATATTCCTTTATGGTATTATCAGCCATTTCCGGCTATGGTTTTTAGTTTTGCTTCAACTTGCTCTTCTATCCAAACCTTTATTTCAGGTTGTTTGATGTTTTCCAAAACATCTTCTGCAAAAGCTAAAGTAAGCATGGCCCTTGCTTTTTCTTCACCGATACCGCGGCTGCGCAGATAAAATAGTGCCTCATCATCCAACTGGCCGGTAGTGGCGCCGTGGCTGCATTTTACATCATCGGCAAATATTTCAAGCTGCGGTTTGGTATTTATGCGCCCTTCATCAGAAAGAAGTATATTTTTATTGCTCTGGTAGGCATTGGTTTTCTGTGCGTCAGGGCGAACGATAATTTTCCCGTTGAAAACTGCCACTGCCTGGTTTGCAATTATCCCTTTATAAAACTCATTGCTAAAACAATCAGGATTGGCATGGTCTACGAAGGTATGGTTGTCTATAAGCTGCTGTTTATTGCCAATATACAGGCCAAACATGTGGCTTTCGCAATGGCTGTCGTTAAGTAAAAAATTCAGGTCATTCCGCAGGAATTTACCGCCGAGGCAGGAAGTATAGGTATTGCACAGACTATCTTTTTCCTGGTCTATTTGCGTAAAATTTACCTGGTAAGCTGATTCATTTTCAGACTGGCTTTTATAATAATTGAGTTGCGCTTTTTTAGATACAACAAGTTCGCTGACAATAGTATTGAAAGATGCTAATGCGCTAAAAGATATGGTATTCTCAACGATCTCTGCCTTCGCGCCTTCTTCTATAATAATAAGATTCCTGGTATTTGAAAAACACTCAGCCTGACCGTATCCGGTAATATTCACAAGCTGGATAGTGTGCGTGTGTTGCACTCCTTTAGGTAAGTAGACAAAAGCCCCATCAAAAGCCAGCGCGGTATTTAAAGCAACGAAAGCATTGTTTTGGTAATGAGCGTATTTTGAAAAATGTTTTTCGATTATATCATTATCGAGGTTTTGCGCATCTGCAAAAGATTCAATGATAACGCCGTTAGTGTTTTCATGAACCTTAGAAAGATGTTTCACATATTTCCCGTTCACAAAAATCAGGTAATCGCAACATAAACCGGGGACAAGAAAATGCTGAATATCTACCTGTTTAATTTCAGAATAATCATTCTCAGGATATTCCTGCCAGTCCATCTTCAGCAAGCCGGCAAGGCTGGTATATTTCCAGTCCTCGTGTTTTAAAGTTGGGAAACCAAGTTCTTCAAACCGGTGGAGAGCTTCGCGCCTTATTGTATCAATAAATTTCGGTCCTCCATCCTCATGAAAAAAGCCTAAAAATTTATCTTTCAGTGATATATTTTGAATTTGGGTGTCCATTTTATAGATAGATATTAGCCTTTTTTAATTTATAATTCCCTGGTGATCCAGTCGTAACCTTTTTCTTCCAGTTCGTAGGCCAGTTCTTTACCGCCCGATTTTACGATCCTGCCCATATAAAGAACATGTACAAAATCAGGTATAATATAATCAAGCAAACGCTGATAATGAGTAATTACTATAAAAGCGTTTTTGGGGGAGCGAAGAGAATTAACACCATTGGCAACTATTCGCAGCGCATCAATATCCAGCCCGGAATCGGTTTCATCGAGTATGGCCAGTTCAGGTTCCAGCATTGCCATCTGGAAAATTTCGTTACGTTTCTTTTCCCCACCGGAAAAACCTTCATTCAATGAACGCGAAAGTAATTTCTGGTCTATTTCCACGAGTTTCATTTTCTCCTTCATCATGGAAAGAAAAGCAGAAGCGTCCATTTCGTTTTCCCCACGGGCTTTCCTTATTTCGTTCACCGCTGTTCTTAAAAAAGTAGTAGTACTTACGCCGGGTATTTCTACCGGATACTGGAAAGCGAGAAAAATGCCTGCCTGCGCCCTTTTTTCGGGGGCCATATCCAGGAGGTCCTGGGCTTTATACAAAACTTCACCACCGGTAACTTCATAGCCATTTCTGCCTGTAAGGACGGATGCGAGGGTGCTTTTACCGGAGCCGTTTGGCCCCATAATAGCATGAACTTCACCAGGGTTTACAGTTAGGTTTATCCCTTTGAGTATTTCTTTTTCTTCAACCCTTGCCTGGAGGTTTTTAATTTCAATTAGCATTAGCGCTTATTTATATTCATTCTAAACAGCAAAGGTAGGGGATTGATGGGAGAATTATGAATTATGAATGTTGAATTTTGAATGAAGTCCGGGGAAAAGCAAAATTTGCCACGAAAGTGCAATATTAGCGCCCTCGTGGCAAAGTATTTAATATTAAGCCTGTACAGTTTTTTTCTTAAACAACATACTGGCAATCCAGGAAAAAAGCCCCAGAACCAGGCCGGATGCAATCCCAACTATTGGGCCCATAATAGCCATTGATTCTTTTAAAGGCATATCACCAAACATTTTCTTTGTTTGTTCGGCCTCCATGGCATGATTGGCAATATAAGTATCGGACATAATGATATGTATGGACGTGATCCATACACAGTTAATCAGGCTGGTTAAAAAACCATGCAGGAAATACTTGCCGGGGGCGTTTTTAGCAATAATATAAGCGCAAATAAAAAAAATTGCCAGCCAGCAAAAAGGCTCGACGTTTGAAGGAATAAAATAAACAGTGCCCACAGCCATTGCAAGGCCGAAAAGCGAAAGCATAATGATCAATCTCCAGTTCATATTATTTGTTTTTTAAAGGGTTTGTATTTCAAAGATATATTTTTTTTGTAAAAAAAGTTTTTAGGGTTTAATAAATCGCAAAATATTACTAAAACTAAAAAATAATGCCTGAACTTTGGCGCGGTATGAATGAGATAAAAATAAAAAACCTTTCTCCCCACCCGCTTCCGCAATATGCCACAGAAGGTTCGGCGGGTATGGATATTTTTGCATGGATAAGCGAACCGGTTACCCTAAAACCGCTTGAGCGCAAATTGATACATACAGGTATATATATAGAACTGCTGCCCGGTTTTGAGGCGCAGATACGGCCAAGGAGCGGACTGGCGCTAAAACATGGCATAAGCATTGTAAATACGCCCGGCACCATAGACTCTGACTACCGAGGCGAAATAGGGATAGTGCTGATAAATTTATCGGATACACATGTGGAAATAGAAGATGGACAGCGTATTGCGCAAATGGTAATAAGCAAATACGAGAAAATAGTCTGGGTGGAAACGGACGACCTCGAAGCCAGTAAACGCGGTGAGGGCGGGTACGGGCATACTGGGAAGTAAAAAGTGGAAAGTGAATAGTAAATAGTAAATAGTGAACAGGTCATTTTTTAATCCCTGGCGTTATATTATAGGCGCTGTATTGTTTTTTATTCTTGCCTATGTCCTTTCCCAAAAAAAGGACGACATGGTCCTGCAAAAGATGTCTTATTTTGTTTTCGGGCTGGCGATATTTCAGCTTGTCCTGGCGGGCATTGCGTACATGATCCGAATAAAGAATAAAAGCTAATAAGAACTCTAAATTATTAACCGCAGAGGACACAGAGAATTTTCTCTGTGTCCTCTGTAGTTATATTTTTTTGCTTGACTTTCCTTAAAACTGGAAATAGATAAACCGCCTGCCTGCCGTAGCAAACTGGTAGAGAAATATTACCACTCCTGCAACGACTAATGCCTTTAACACCAGCGGCATCCGGTCGAAACGGTCTTTATAGGCGTTTTTAAAACTTAGCGGCAGAAAATGTATGGCATAGCCAATAAGGATCACAGCAAAGATATTCCCATACCCCTGAACCATTTGCCAAACCATTTTTGATTGGAAATTATTGAAAATGCGGTTCAGCAATTCTTTGGCATCATCCAGCGTGCGCGCCCTGAAAAATATCCAGCAAAAAGCTACAAAATGAAAAGTAAGAATGATGCTGATAATATTCCAGGCCTTATCAAAAAAGCGAAACACAGGAGTTTGCTTTGCTTCACTGTCATTTTCAATCCCGCGTATCCGTTTCCACATATCGGCCCATAATTTATGCACCGCCAGGCCGATGCCATGCAATCCCCCCCAAATAATAAATACCACGCTTGCCCCATGCCATAGCCCACCCAACAGCATGGTTATCATCAGGTTTATATATTGTCTTATTTTGCCTTTCCTGTTGCCGCCGAGGGGAATATACAGGTAGTCGCGCAGCCAGCGGCTGAGGGAGATGTGCCACCTACGCCAGAAATCGGTGGTGCTATTAGATTTATATGGGGAATTGAAATTTAAAGGAAGGTGGAAGCCTAAAAGCAGCGCCACGCCGATAGCTATATCTGTGTAGCCTGAAAAATCGCAATAGATCTGGATGCTGTAGCCATATACGGCCATTAGGTTTTCAAAACCGCTGAATGAACCCGGTGATGCAAATATCCTGTCAACAAATCCTGAGATATAGTCGGAGATCAATACCTTCTTCATCAGGCCATTGATAATAAGGAATATTGCGCCGCTGAATTCTTCTCTCGTAAGGTTGTACTTCCTGTGAATTTGCGGTACAAACTCAATCGCCCTCACAATAGGCCCGGAAACCAACTGCGGAAAAAAGGTAACGAAGAACCCGTAATCGAGGATATTTTTAGCGGGTTTTATTTTCTCGCGGTAAATATCCACGCTATAACTTATGGTCTGAAAAGTAAAGAACGAAATACCCGCGGGCAATAATATCTTGGCTGTATCCAGATGATAATTAAGTGATAAAGGGTTACCAATAGCATTGAAAAGCCCCGCTAAATAATTGTATGCGTGAAAATGGGTATGGAACAGGAAGTTGATATTGTCAACGATAAAATAGCTATACTTAAAAAATATAAGGATGCCAAGATTGATGGTAACATTCAGGACAACGAAGCTTATTTTTTTCCATTTGGTTTTTGATCGGTATATCCAGTTGCCGATGGTATAGTCCACCACCGTGGAAAAAAGCAAGAGGAAAAAGAAATACCCGCCAGACTTATAATAGAAAAAAAGGCTGAAACACATGAGATAGAGTATGCGCAGCCTGTCCTTCCGGTAAACAAAAAGGTAGCCTGCAAACAATACCGAGAAGAACAACCAAAACAGGTACTGGTCAAACTGTAAAGGCTTGTCGGGGTTGTATAGGAATATATCTTTTAGAGTGAACATGATTTAGTCTGTAGTTTGCAGTCTGTAGTAATTAGTTGGTTTTAGTGTATTTTTCAAATTTTGCCCCTTTGTAACTGTCCTTTAATTCAAATGAATCTTTTTTACGTTTTCTGATTTTAAAAACCATTTTTTCGTCTCGAATTATAATCGGGTTTTGAAAATATAAGTACATTTTCAAATTATAGTTCCTATTTGCAAATATGCTTATAGGCTCTTTCCCTCTATTAAGAAATGTAGCATAAGTTGTTAATTTGCTATTTGATTTTGGTCTAATAAATACAGCACGACCACTTGTATCGGCTGATTTCCCTTCTTTAAATGAACTGTCATTATACTCCAAAAAAACTGCGGCATACCCTAATTCATCATTGGTTTTGTAATCAAATACTTGAACTGAAATTGTAACTGAATCCTTGGTTGATTCGTTACTATCTATAATAAAACGTGGGTAAGATGGTATATATTTTAAAAAAGACAATGTTAGCTCTCTTTCATTTATTTGATAATTCCCCCCTCCGCTATCTATAGGACCTAAATCGCACCATTCTATAAAAATGAATTTATTGCTATCAAGAAAGTTAATATACTGTCCACAAAATTCATCACTACGTACATACTCCCCCTTCAATTGCCCGAAGGAATTGAGAGAGCAAAATATGGTGATAAGAATGAATATGGTTTTCTTCACGGTTTAGCAAAGCAACAAATTTACTTTTAGAATATTAAACGGATGGATGTTTTTTTAGAAAATTATAATACGCCCGAAAGAAAAAATCCTCATCTTTGATTAGTAAAACGCCTGCAACGTGAAAAAGCTCATCTCATTATTACTATTAATCGTTTTAACCTCACTATTTACTCAGTGTACCAAGACGGTTTGTAATGATTATACTATTCCTTTGTCTATTGATAATTACACTTTGAATTATTTTGGATCATTTGGGCAGGGTTCGTACTGGATCTACCATGACAGTCTGGGAGATGTAGATTCCACCTATGTAATTTCATATTCGCGCTCGGGCGGTACAACCGAAAAAATATGCTATCAGACAGGCTTTGAAGAAAAAAAACCCACCTACCCAACAGACCAGGCTACTACAGTCATGCATTCAAGTAAAAATGATAGCTTTGAGTTCAAAGTACAAAGCTATGGCGCTGAAATCCTCGGGCTTGATACGCATTTTTCTTTTTCTATGGCTAACGAAGGTTATTCTTCAAACATACTAGCTCCATTATTGTCGCCGTATGATACCTCAGTGGGCTTGCGCCTTACATTACTGACTGGTTCCGGTACAAACTTATCCGGCATTATTGAAGTTTATAGTATTCATCCAAATAATTACCTGCCTGTATATTTTGCCCCTTATGGGATAACACAAAAAAGGATACACGGTGTCCCATATAATCTTGTCCGGTATAAGATTGTAAGGGGATAGTTTACTTTGGAAGTGTATATAAATTCGCCTTATATATCACTATCTGGGGTTTAGGGACTATGAACATTCCGTTGTTAAAATATATATTCCGGGAGGCTAATTTTATCCTTTTGCCTTTGTGAGACATTTAAACGGCAATATAGCGAGGGTAATTGTTCCAGACAGGTATCATAGCACCAATATACATTTTTTCTTTTTTTGTCCTATCCAGATATTCACAGGTTGTATCCCCTTTTGCTCCTACCATACATTTAAAAATACTATCCTCCATTACTCTGTATGACATAATATTAAATGACAATGTTGGCTTTCCATGATCGCTTTTATCAGGTTCCAGGCTAAGTGACATTTCACCATCTTTCAGCCGGTATGCCTGCCCAAAAGCAAATAGAGGCAGGAGCGCAAGCAGTAATACGACCACAGTTTTCATTTTCACTATCCAAATTTAGGGGAAATGCAATATTTTAGAAATTAAAACACATCAAATTTGGAAATATTAGAAAGTTTGCTTATCTTGCTTTACGAAAATTGTTTCGATCTTTGATTTATTGAAAAACTCTCCTTAAGCGCGTAAAGAATTCTCCTTAAACCTAAAAAATAGTACAAAATAGTATAAATAGTACGAAAATAGTAGCAGAATAGTAGCGAAATAGTACTAAAATAGTAGTTAGATTTCAGTACAAAATAGTAGGAATAGTAGGAAGTTTTGAGGCTTATGAAAGTAAGGTTTTGGTAATGGACCTCATCTTTTATGCGTCCCCAAATAATCGTCAAAAGAAGCGATGAGGGCTTCAAACATCAGGTCGGCCTGGAGATAATAGCCCTGAGCGTCCATGTGCACTTTGTCTTTGGCCGTAAGTCCATTAGAATACCAGGTCTGCATAGATTTTAGCCCGCCCATCACGGTAAAGAAATCCCAGACAGCGTCGCCGTCCTTTTTCGCGATCTGGAAAATGGCTTTCCGAGCGGCAGTATTATTCTCATTGTCAAAACTATGCTTATGCACTTTCCTGTAATTATCTCCCGGTGAGGTAAGGATGATGGGTACCCCCGGCAGGGCCGTGCGGATTCGCCGCAATAACGTAAAATACCTGTTTCTGAAAGTATCAGTATTGAAGGTTTTGCCGTAAGCGTCGTTGGTGCCGAGTGAAATAATGATCAGGTCAGGGTTAATGGCTTTCAGGTCTTTTTCAAGATACTGGCAGCGTAGCCAGGAAAGAAGTTCCGCGCCATTTATGCCAACGGAATTGTAGATCAGGCCCGGGTCATCGGTCCCAAGTTCCATGCCGGTAATGGTAAAATCAGTAAGCGTATCTTTTAGCCGGGAAATACTAATTTCCACTTCGGTTATTGGTTCTTTCAGTTGCCATTCTATGATGCCGTCCTTGTTGGATACCGTGGCGATATTATGGCTGTCGGTATTCATCAGTTGTATGCGGTACATCCCAGCAGGGGCACTGTAAAACAGTTTGATATGGGTATAATCATAGTAATTACTCACTATACCTGTAGGGGTGATAGTAAAATTGGTAAAACTATCGGGCGTAGAAACAGAAATGCCTGCAAGGCCCAGTGGGCAGTCCCTGTCATACTGCACATTGCGGCAGCCAAACCATTTGCCTGTATAGGATACTTTGTAATTCACGGGGTTATTGGTGTGCGCCATGGAATAAGGGAATACAAAACCGCGCCCGCCATTGCCTCCGGGGATGAAATCCTGCAGCTCCTGCCGTAGCTTTCCGGTAAAAATATCTGCCTGTATATGGCTGTCGCCAATATGGACAATGTTTACCTGTTTGTCGCCATTGAGCAGCATCCGGCGCACCTTACCGAAAAAGGGTGCAAGCAAGGAAGTGTCAGGGGCATATATTTTGTTTTGGTCGTAATTGATAAAAGGGTATTTGTCATGGTCTACAGCTTCGGGCTGGGCAATTAAAAGAGTGGGAAAGAAAATGAGAAAGAGTGCAAGGAAATTAACTACAGTGAGTAAGCAGGGGAGGAGCAAAGGGAGGGCAAAATATTTTGTGCTCCTACAATATGAATATTTTCCCTCAAAACTTTTCACTTACAACTTTCCAATTTTCATCTTTCTGTAAGAATAATAATCACTGATAATAGCATCAAAAAGAAGATTGCCAATTATCTCTGCGCCGCGGGGATTAAAGTGAATATAGTCCGGGCTGGCGAGGGGTGGGTCTGCATTTACCCAGCTGGGCATAGAATTGTGGCCACCCATAGCGGCATACAGATCCCAAAAAGCGCAACCGGCACGGAAAGCCGCATTTCTCTGGGCATTGCGTATCAATTCTATATTTGGATAGGAAACATAATTTCCATCATCATTTGTTGACATATCTGACAATCCGACAACAAGTATAGAAGCGCCGGGGTATTGCTGGCGGAAATTCTTTAATACT
>Ga0302280_1002827_pt1 | contig 12993 bp, 10 predicted proteins | sample III_Fen_E1_1_FD_198771 | JGI IMG/M metagenome (GOLD analysis project Ga0302280, IMG submission 198771) | Peat permafrost microbial communities from Stordalen Mire near Abisko, Sweden - III_Fen_E1_1 | ecosystem: Environmental > Terrestrial > Soil > Wetlands > Permafrost | place: Sweden: Abisko...
AATGTATTTACCATTTCGGGGTTTAGGACTATAAACACCAATTAATGCTCCCGTATTTTTATCTATCAATTCAATATTAACATCCGAAAAGTCAGGTTTCGATTTAGATTTATCTCCTGTTAACGTAAGTTGTCCCTTCACGGTAACATTTGTAGTAACTGCCACCTTAGAATTTCCCTGTTCAAGTGCCAACAATTTTTTTGTATAATCTCTTGCGATTTTTCTAATACCGGGATTATCAAAATGTGAATTGCTGAATTCGGTAATACTTTCTATCAGTCTTCTGTAATCTTCTTTTGTGGCATCTTTCTTTTCAAATATAGAATCTACCTGAACTAAAAGTTTTTCCAACAAAAGAGTGTTCAAATCTTTCATTTTGGAACCTTTTGTGCTGTCCACCTCTTCTTTCTCTTGTTCTTCCTTACCAAACGTATAACTTAAAAGTATTTCATGTGTTTGACCTGAATAGTTTGCTATTCCACCAATTTGGAAATCATAGGAATACGCCACGTTAAAGTGATTACGAACCCAAAATCCGGCACTTACCGCAATTGCCGAATTATTTTTATAAATTGTTGCTAATGAAAACTTTTTTTTATAATCAAAAATAAGTCCTCCATCAAACTGAAAAGGAGAATGAGAAGTAACACAAACTAACGCCATTGGAGAAAGGCTAATTGCTTTCTCTTCATTCATAAAAAATTTGTATCTCAAATAGGTTAGATATTGTGCGGGCTGGTTATCTGTTTCAGAAGTTCCTGCTTGTGAATTGTACTTGAAACTGTTTCCGATTAATTGAGGTATGGAAAAACCCGCTTCTATTTTTTTTCCAATTAATGCGATACCCGCGCTTCCATTAATGTTAATTTTACTTTGTGTTTGAGCTGATAATGTGGGATCGGGAGATGTATTTTCCACTTCAGCCTTCGCAAAATTTACAGTATGGTTTATCATTCCTAATGAAATTCCAAAGGATAGTCGGGTGGTTTTATTTAAACCTAAACTATAAGAATACAAAATATTACCGCCTGTTTTTCCTGTTAATCCTTGCTTATCGCTAATTATATTTATCCCTAACCCTATCCTTTTTTTTTTAACTCTGCCATCTAACGTTAAAGCATTATATTGAGGCGCGTTTGTAAATCCAGTCCACTGGATACGGGTAATAGCCATTGCGTTTATATTTTTTTGCACTCCGGTATAAGCAGGATTGTATAGCATGGGTTTATAAAAATAATTGGTATAATCGCCTATTTGCTGTGCTTTTAAAAGCGTAACCAAAAAATTCACACACCAAAAAAATATTAACCTCTTCATTTAACATTCATTATTTTATTCGTCAACAAATAGGATAGTTGACTGCTATTTTCCTCTTAAAATGTCCACCGAACCTTTTATTATTTTGTCTGAAGTGCTAAATTTTACAACATAATAATAGGTCCCATCAGGTAAGTCCGACCCATTGTAAGTCCCTTTCCAATCATTTTTGTAAGCTTTTTGGTTAAATACCTGATTGCCATATATATTATAAATAGACACTTCGTTATCATCGTAATTATTCAATCCTTTTATAAAAAAAGTATCATTTATTCCATCACCGTTAGGAGTAAATAAATTTACAACTTTTCCTATTGATTTTGCTGGCACATTTATGCTTACCACATTTGACGTGTCTTTTGGGCAAATATCATTTTTAACAATCGCCCTGTATTTGGTAGTATCTGTTAAATTTTCATACGATTGTGATGATGATGTGTTAGAACCTATGTTCCAAACCAAACCATTCCCCCCTGTTGAGGACTCCCATACTATACTGCCTGTATAGCCCGATAACTGGAGCGTTCCGGAATTATTTTTATAATCAACAGTAGTATCCGAATTTAAAATTTTACCTGCAACGCTTTTCTCCAAAATAAAACTTGACCGGGTAGAAGTATCTAAAGAACAATTTCCAAGTTTTACAACCGCTTCGAAAATAGTACTTATGGTAATTTCTGAATACGTTAATGAATCAGCCGTTACCGATATATTATTCCATGTAATCCCTCCATCATGAGATGATTGCCAATTAAGAATACTTCCTACATAATTATTTAATTTTATTTTTCCTGAATCGGACATTCCACAGCATGTTGTGTCCCCTATAATAACACCTCCCGTATGCGGATTAATAGAAGTAACTCCTCCTTTGCTTGTAGAGATGCTTACTTGTGTTTGTGAGGAGGAAATCGTATCGCAATGCCCACTCGAAACTTCTGCTTTAAAAACTGTACTTTGAGTTATATTGCTGTATGAATAATAATCAATGGTAGTTGCAGACGTATCCCAAACAGTTCCTCCGTTAGTAGATGATAACCAGCAAAGAATATTGCCTACATATCCTGATAATTGCAACACTCCCGCCCCTGTACAATAAGTACCTCCACCTGATATGGTTCCTCCTACTGTATGTTTATATATTCGGATTTTGGCAACATTACTGTAAGCAGGACTACCTGAACCATTTTTAACAACAGCTCTATAATACGTAGTTTGTGTTAGTTGTATATAATTTTGTTGAGGATTTACATTACCGGTATTCGTCCATGTAACGCTATCCGTTGATGATTGCCATTCTATAGTGCCAACATAATTATTTAATTGAATAATGCCGGTAGCAGAGTCGGCACAAAGAGGTCTAAGAGGTATTCCCGAAATTGTTCCTCCTACTGATACTTGGCCTTTTACTTGGGTAAAAACTAAGAAAAACAGCAAAAGTGCAACTATCTTATCTTTTGGGAATGAAATTTTCACTTGAAAAACGTTTATTATGGCTCAGGACGCGAAGCTACGAAAAAACCTAATAAATTAAATTGAATAAAACAGATTATTTATGCACAGAATGAACGAATTTATTAAACTTCACTTTTTACATTATTTGTACTGTTTGTGTAATCAAAAATATTAATTTCGTGCTTTGATGAATTTCCTCTATCCTTCATTTTTATTTGCACTCACAGCTATTACAATTCCTGTTATTATTCACTTGTTTAATTTCAGAAAATTTGAAACCGTCTATTTTAGTAATGTTACTTTTTTAAAAGACCTAAAACAAGAAACGCTATCTAAATCAAAGCTAAAACACTTGCTTGTGCTGGCATGTAGAATTTTAGCTGTTGTTTTTATAGTACTCGCATTTGCGCAACCATATATTCCTTCTGAAAACATCGCTCCTACAGAAAACACCTCTGTGAGTGTGTTTATTGATAATTCTTTTAGCATGGAAGCCATTAGCAAAAATGGAACCCTGCTGGATGAAGCTAAAAAAAGAGCGAAAGAAATTGCAGATTATTACAAACCTTCAACCCGATTTCAGCTGCTCACAAATAATTTTGAAGGCAGGCATCAACGTCTTGTTAGTAAAGTTGACTTTATAAAATTAGTTGATGAGGTAAAAATCAGTTCCTCTATAAAAAAGCTTTCCGAAATTATGGTGAGGCAGGTTGATGCACTTAACCAAACAAGCGATGCAAAAAGTAATAAAACAAGATACGTCATATCCGACTTTCAAAAAACAATTTCAGATGTTAAACAATTAAAAAACGATAGTGCTTTCCCTGTGTTTTTTATTCCTATAATAACATCAGCGCACAACAATGTATATATTGACAGTTGCTGGTTCGAAAGTCCAGTGCATCGCTTTAATCAACTTGAAAAATTGCATGTACGTATTAAAAATATGTCCGACAAAGTATTGGAAAACAATTCCATTAAATTATTCATTAACAATGTTCAAAAAACACCTGCTAGTTTTACTGTTGACAAAGAGTCGGAAACTGAAATTGTATTTTCATTTATTGCCGTTGAAGATCGGCAAACATCGTTTTCAAGAGTTTTAACAAACTCCCTGTTACAGCAATGCAGAATAGAATTAAATGATTATCCGGTATCTTTTGATGATAAATTTTATTTCAGTTATGAAGTTATAAAATCACTGCCTGTACTTTATATTAACGGCGATGATAAGCAAAAACCTAATGATTATTTAAATAAACTTTTCAGGACTGACTCTATATTTAGAGTAACTGAAGTAACTGAAAATAAACTGGATTATTCTTCCTTTTCAAATTACAATTTAATTATTCTTAATGAACTCAGAAGTGTGTCATCAGGTTTGTCTCACGAACTTCAAAAACATATAAACAATGGGGGAAGCATTCTTGTTTTTCCAAACGCACAAATTGATTTTAATTCTTACAAAGAGTTTTTATCTACTTCAACTGCTGATTATTTCACAACTTTAGATACAACTAAAAGCAAAATAGTTAAAATAAATTTAGAGCATATTATTTACAAGGATGTATTTGACAAGAAACTATTTACTGCTGTAAACTTGGATTTACCTGCTATTAACAAACATTACGTTATTTCAAAAACAACAAGAAGCACCGGCAATTATTTGTTGAAATTGCAAAATGGAGATGCCTTTTTAAACCAATATGAGTGTGGAAAAGGAACGTTGTATTTATGTAGTGTTCCTTTAAATTTAAATTTCAGCAATTTTGCAAAACATGCATTATTTGTCCCTACAGTTTATAAAATAGCAATAAACAGTCAAACCCCTTCTCCCCTATTCTATACCATTGGAAACGATGAAAAAATAGAATATTCGGGAGTTAAAGGCAATGCAAACATGTTTCATATAAAAAGCATAAAAAATGATTTTGATTTTATTCCTGAACAAAAAACAATCAACTCTAAAATTGAATTACTAGAGCATAACCAAATTAAAAATGCAGGTAATTACAATTTGGTTTTAAACAAAGAAGTGATTACCGGATTTTCATTTAATTACAACAGAAATGAATCGGACTTAAAGTGCTACACCGGAAAAGAATTAAGCCACTTACTGGAAAGCAACGGAATCAATACCATTAAACTGTTAGAGAGTGGAACAAAAACGTTAAACCAAACCTTAGCTGAAACGCATCAGACAAAAAGACTTTGGAAAATTTGCATTATTTTAGCGCTGCTGTTTTTGGCTGCAGAAGTTTTGCTTTTAAGATTTGTAAAAGGATAAAAAAATAATACAAAGCCTATGAACATACTCATCAAAAGTGCTCACATCATTAATACTTCTTCGCCCTTCAATGGTAAAGTAATGGATGTTCTTATTGAAAACGGAATCATCAAATCAATAAAAAGTAAAATAACTGCTCCTAAAAATTGTAAAATCATAGAATCGAAAACATTGCATTTATCGGCAGGCTGGTTTGATATGCAGGTGAATTTTTGTGAACCCGGTAATGAATATAAAGAAGATTTATTAAGTGGTATTAAAGCTGCTGCTTCAGGTGGATTTACAGGTGTTGCAACTGTTGCATCAACTACTACTCCTATTCAAAGTAAAAGCGATATACAATATATCAAAAACAAAACAAAAGGAGCAATTGTAGATGTTTACCCTACAGGATGTGTATCTGTTAACCAAAAAGGAATTGACCTTACTGAAATGTTTGATATGCACCAAGCAGGCGCAGTAGCTTTTTCAGACGATAAAAAACCGATTGAAAATGCCGGTTTATTAACACGTTCATTATTATATGTTCAAAATTTTAACGGACTTATCATGACGCATTGCGATGAAAAAACGATATCTCAGGGAGGAAAAATGAACGAAGGGGTTACTTCTGTAATGCTTGGATTAAAAGGAATTCCGGCACTTGCCGAAGAATTAATGATTGCACGTAACCTCTTTATTGCAGAATATACCAATGCGCCAATTCACATTTTAAATGTATCAACAGAAAAATCGGTATCACTTATAAAACAAGCAAAAGCAAAAGGTTTAAAAGTAACAGCTTCGGTAAATGCATATAACATTGCTATTGATGAAACAGTTTTAAGAGAGTTCGACAGCAATTATAAATTAAACCCACCGTTACGCACTATAAAAGACATCAAAGCATTACTAAAAGGCATTGAAGATAAAACGATTGATGCGATTACAAGCGACCATCGCCCTCAGGATATTGAATCAAAAGACATTGAATTTGACGAAGCATCAAACGGAATGATTGGTTTAGAAACCTGTTTTGCGCTCATCAACAGCAATAGAGATAACGTAAAGCTGGAACGCATAATAGAAAACCTGACAACCAACCCACGCAACATTTTAAAACTTCAACAACCAAAAATTGAAGAAGGCGCACAAGCCAATATTACGCTCTTTGACCCTGAAATGGAATGGACATTTGAGAAAAAACACATTGCGTCAAAATCTGCAAACACGCCTTTAATTGGAACAAAGTTCAAAGGAAAAGTAATTGGGGTTATTAATAATAAGCAGGTGAGTATTGGTTAAAAATGATCGAACAAATAACTGACTATTTCAATAATGGACTTCTATCTGAAACTTTTCACGCAGAAAGAAATATTTTAATTTGGCAGTATGTCTCGGAAGAGATATCTTTTTTAAAAACTCAAAAAAAAGACACTCAAAGTTTATATCAATTTATTCAGTATTCCGCGCAGACAAATTTTATACTTTCATTAGGAAAACTATTTGATAGCCATAATAACAAATATCCATCTCGCAGTATATTATCTTTTCTAAGACTTATTGGTAATTCGTCTTTTGATACAGCAGAAATAGTCGAAACGACAAGCACAAAAAGACTTCTTCAAAAATTCAATTGTCCTCAAGATTTAATAGATGCAGTTGACAATCTTGACATAGAATTATTTCCAAAACTTCTTTCTCAATATTATTTAGAAAAGTATAATTGCAAAATTTTGCAAGAAGACATTTTAACTCTTAAGTCAATGCGTGATAAAACAGTCGCACATAATGAAGCGATTGAGAATCTTAATATTGATTTTAAAACTACACAAAGACTTATAAACTTTACAATGGAAATAGTATCAATTTTCGGGATGGCTTATTATTCAAAATCATATATGCTGACAAAAAGTGCGGAGAACAGTACGTTTTTTATTAAAGCAAATATTGCTGAGTTAAAAAAACAAACTATATGAAACGACGCCATAACATCACTTCAAATAATTATAAACATAATTTCCTAATCTTCCAATCTAAATAAAAAATTATCTTTGCAGTCCAATTAACTACATTAACCTCCTGCTCCTGTTTGTATGGGAGTTTGGTAAACAACCAACTATGATTAATATTACTCTACCAGATGGTGCTGTTAAACAATATCCAAAAGGAACTACAGCACTACAAATAGCACAATCCATTTCCGAAGGCTTAGCCAGAAACGTTTTATCAGCAAAAGTAAATGGTGAAGTTTGGGATGCTACACGTCCCATTAATACTGATGCTTCATTATCATTATTAACAATGAATGATAATGACGGAAAAAAAACGCTTTGGCATTCTTCTGCGCATCTTTTGGCAGAAGCCATTGAAGCGCTTTATCCGGGAACCAAATTCGGAATTGGGCCTCCTATTGAAACTGGGTTTTATTATGATATTGATTTAGGTGATAAAACTATTTCTACTGAAGACTTCAAGAAAATTGAAGACAAAATGCTGGAATTAGCGCGTCAAAACAATGCTTTTGAACGTTCAGAAGTCTCAAAGGCTGATGCCATGGCTTATTTCAAAGAAAAAGGCGATCAATATAAGTTAGAGTTACTTGAGAATTTAGAAGATGGAAATATCACTTTTTACAAACAAGGTAATTTTACCGACCTTTGCAGAGGACCTCACATTCCCAATACCAGTTTTATAAAAGCGGTAAAGGTGATGAACGTTGCAGGAGCATATTGGCGTGGTGATGAAAAAAACAAAATGCTTACACGTTTATATGCAGTTACATTCACAAAGCAAAAAGATTTAACCGATTATTTGACTTTATTGGAAGAGGCGAAAAAGCGAGATCATCGAAAGTTAGGTAAAGAATTGGAGTTGTTTGCATTTTCTGAAAACGTTGGAATGGGCTTGCCGTTGTGGCTTCCAAAAGGTGCTGCTTTGCGCGAGCGTTTGGTACAGTTTTTACAAAAAGCCCAGTTAAAAGCCGGTTATCTGCCCGTTGTTACGCCACACATAGGCAATAAAAAATTATACATCACATCCGGACATTACGAAAAATACGGTGCAGATTCATTTCAACCCATTAAAACACCTCATGAAGGCGAAGAGTTTTTCTTGAAACCGATGAACTGCCCGCACCATTGCGAAATTTATAAAACATCTCCTCGTTCTTATAAAGATCTGCCAATTCGTTTTGCAGAATTCGGAACCGTTTATCGTTATGAGCAGGCAGGTGAATTGCATGGATTAACAAGAGTAAGAGGATTTACACAAGATGATGCCCATTTGTTTTGTCGCCCTGATCAGGTAAAGGACGAGTTTTGCAAAGTAATTGATTTGGTGTTATATGTATTCAATGCTTTAGGATTTGATAATTACACCGCCCAAATTTCTTTGCGCGATCCAAACAATAAAGCAAAATACATTGGTTCTGACGAAAACTGGCAATTGGCTGAACAAGCCATCATTGAATCATCTGCCGAAAAGGGCTTGAAAACAGTTGTTGAAACCGGAGAAGCTGCTTTTTACGGACCTAAACTGGATTTTATGGTAAAAGATGCCATTGGACGTAAATGGCAATTGGGTACAATACAAGTAGATTACAATTTGCCTGAACGATTTGAATTGGAATACACAGGAAGCGATAATCAAAAACATCGTCCGGTAATGATTCATCGTGCACCATTTGGTTCGTTAGAAAGATTTATTGCCGTTTTAATTGAACATTGTGCCGGAAAATTCCCGCTATGGCTTGCTCCGGAACAAATTGCCATTTTGCCGATAAGTGAGAAATATAACGATTATGCAAAAAAAGTTTTAGAATTACTGAAAAATTACGATATTCGCGGGCTCGTTGACGAAAGAAACGAGAAAATAGGCAAAAAAATTCGCGATACAGAATTGAACAAAGTCCCGTATATGCTGATTGTTGGAGAGAAAGAAGAGGCTGAGAATACAGTTTCTGTGAGGAAACAAGCAGAAGGTGATTTAGGCAGTTTTAGTATTGAAGATTTTGCAACCATTATTTCAAAAGAAATAGCGTTAATAAAATAAAGTAGGAATTAATTTAAGGAGGAACAAGTTATAGCAGCACCAATAAATTCAGGAGGAGCAAATCAGTTCAACAAACCAAAACCGGCAGGCACATCAGCACCTATAGACAGAAGGTTTGGAAGAGGTGGGATGAGACAAAAAGAGGAACTGCATAACATTAACAGGCGTATCAAAGCTCCTGAAGTTCGCCTTATAGCTGAAGGTTTAGAGCCTAAAATTTATCCGATTGAAAAAGCACTTGAAATTGCTCAGTCGTTAGGGTTGGATTTAGTTGAGATTTCGCCAAACGCTGTACCTCCTGTATGTAAAGTAGTTGATTACAAAAAGTTTTTATACGATCAAAAGAAAAAACAAAAAGAGATTAAAGCGAAAGCCTCTAAAACAGTAGTTAAAGAAATTCGTTTTGGTCCGCAAACAGATAATCATGATTTTGAGTTTAAGAAAAATCATGCTATAAAATTTTTAAAAGAAGGGTCAAAAGTAAAAGCCTTTGTATTTTTTAAAGGCAGATCAATATTATTTAAAGAGCAAGGAGAAATATTGTTGCTACGTTTTGCAAATGAGTTGGAAGAGTACGGAAAGCCGGAACAAATGCCAATGTTAGAGGGAAAAAAAATGATTTTGATTATGACACCAAGAAAAAGTTAATAACGAATTCCTTTACAATTAAATAAAAAAGACAATGCCAAAAATGAAAACAAACTCCAGTGCAAAGAAGAGATTTTCTTTGACAGGAACAGGAAAAGTAAAAAGAAAACACGCTTTTAAAAGCCATATTCTGACTAAAAAAACAACAAAAGCGAAACGTGCACTAACTCATGCTGGTTTGGTTGACAAAACAGATTTACCTCGTGTTAAAGCAATGTTGACTATCGGAAAATAAAAAATCGCAGATTGAATCGTTAATTTCGAGAACCTCAATTAACGATAATTAGAGACGGTGGCTGAGGGACTCGAAGCCACAGATTTACAAACTGCGATTTGCTTACTTTAAAAATTGAAACAATTAATTTAATTACTAACCCGGTACTCAGTAGTAAGATTTCTTTGAGAGAAGAAACGCTGAAACCAAAAAACTAAAAGAAATGCCTAGATCGGTTAACTCGGTGGCTTCAAGAGCCAGAAGAAAAAAAATCCTAAAACAAACAAAAGGTTATTGGGGTGCAAGAAAAAACGTTATTACTATTGCTAAAAACGTTTTAGAAAAAGGTTTAACTTACGCGTATCGCGATAGAAAACAAAAGAAACGCAGTTTCCGCAGCTTATGGATTCAACGTATCAACGCAGGTGTTCGCCCTTATGGATTGTCATACTCTCAATTCATGGGGAAAATCCACACTAAAAATGTTGGATTAAACCGCAAAGTATTGGCTGATTTAGCCATGAACAATCCCGATGCTTTTAAAGCAGTTGTTGAATCAGTAAAATAAGATTTAAAACACACTATACAAAGGGATTTGGTATTTAATACTAAATCCCTTTGTTATTAAATCAATACTAATCATTTTAAAACAAAATTTTATGAGTAAAAAAATTCTTGCCAATGATGGCATTGACCCGATAGGAAAAGGCTTACTTGAAAAAGCTGGTTTTACTGTAATAACTGATAAAGTAGCTCAGGAAAATCTTGCAAAAGCTATTAATGAACAACAATTTATTGGACTGACAGTGCGCAGTGCTACCAAAGTTCGTAAAGATGTGATTGATGCTTGTCCGGGCTTAAAGCTAATTGGTCGTGGTGGTGTTGGTATGGACAACATTGATGTTGATTATGCGAGAAGTAAAGGTATTGAAGTAGTAAATACACCGGCAGCATCTTCTCACTCCGTTGGAGAATTGGTGTTTGCCCATTTATTTAATACTGTTCGTTTTTTATATGACAGTAATCGTCAAATGCCTTTAAATGGTGATACTCAGTTTGACGCATTAAAAAAGAAATATGCCAAAGGTATTGAGTTAAAAGGGAAAACACTTGGTATAATTGGTTTTGGTCGCATAGGACAAGCAGTTGCAAAAATTGCTTTAGGTTGCGGAATGAAAGTAGTTGCATACGACCCGTTTTTAAAAGAAGCCTCTTTGAATTTGGAAATAGAAGGTATTTCAGATAAAATAACAGTTAAAATTGTAACTGTAGCACTTGAAAAATTATTGGCTGAAAGTGATTTCATTACGCTTCACGTACCGGGTGGCAAGGTTATTACAAAAAAAGAGTTTGATTTGATGAAAAACGGCGTGTGCATTGTTAACGCTGCACGAGGTGGAGTAATTGATGAAAAAGATTTGATAGATGCTTTGAACTCAGGAAAAGTTGCTCATGCTGCATTAGACGTTTTTGAAAACGAACCAACTCCCAACAAAGAATTATTATCACATCCTAAAATATCATTAACGCCACACATCGGTGCTGCTACAGAAGAAGCACAAGAGCGCATTGGTGTTGAGTTAGCTGAATTGATTATCGCAAAACTTAGTTAATATTAAAGATTAGTAAGGAGAATTTTATTTCGGTAAAACTCTCCTTACCTATTATCTTTTAAAATATCAACTAAACCATGGCAACGGTTATTCCATTTAAAGGCATTCGTCCCCCAAAAAACAAAGCTCATTTAGTTGCTTCCCGCTCCGTTACAACCTATTCTCCTTACGAATTAAAAAAAGAATTAGAACATAATCCTTACTCTTTCCTTCAAATTATTCATCCCAAGAACGAGAAGAAATTAAAAACTCATTCCGTTGAATATTTGCAAAAAATAAAAGCACAGTATTTAAAATTTATTGCTGATAAAACATTCATAAAGGATGCTACACACTGTTATTACATCTATCAGCAAAAAAATAAAAACAACACGTATACCGGAATTGTTGGCTGTTGCAGCATTGACGATTATTTAAATGGCACCATCAAAATTCACGAACAAACTATTACTGAGCGTGAAGAAAAATTAAAAAATTATCTGGAGGTATGCGACTTTAACGCAGAGCCTGTTTTATTCAGTTATCCTAACAATGCACAATTAGATAGTATTACATACAAAATCACACAGCTAATACCTGAATATGACTTTGTAACTGAAGACGCTGTGAGCCACAAATTATGGGCTATAAATAATATTACAGATATAAACATCATCCAGCATTGTTTTGAAAAGATTCCAAACTTATATATTGCAGACGGACATCATCGCTCGGCATCATCTGTATTGTATGGAAAAATGATGAGGGAACAACATCCTGATTATACCGGAAAAGAATCTTTTAATTATTATCTGGGCATATTTCTTCCGGAATCGGAATTAAAAATATTCGATTACAACAGAGTGATAAAAGATCTGAATGAATTATCAGAAGAGGCATTGATTGAAAAAATATCACAACACTTTTTAACAATTCCTAAGGAAAATAGTATTTATAAGCCTTTTGCCAAACATAATTTAAGCATGTATTTACAAGGTAAATGGTATTCATTGGATGCTAAAAAAGAAATCTTGCAAACGAAGAATCCGGTTAAAAGCCTTGATGCCTGGCTGCTTTCGGAATACATCCTCTCTCCTGTTTTTAATATACATAACTTAAAAACGGATAAACGAATTGATTTTATATCAGGTATTAAAGGGATGGAAGAACTGCAAAAACAAGTGGATGAAGGAAAATATAAAATAGCATTCGGATTATATCCGGTTACAATAGCACAACTCAAACAAATCGCTGATTCAAATAACAGTATGCCTCCTAAAACAACATGGATAGAACCTAAACTGAGAAGCGGACTGGTGATTTATGAATTGGGAGACTAATTGTTGATTTCGAGAACCTCAATCAACAATCCACATCGGTGGCTGAGTTACTCGAAGCCACTGACCGAAAGATTTATTACTCTCAATAATTTAACTTTTAACGTTAAG
>Ga0302280_1002829_pt1 | contig 12976 bp, 16 predicted proteins | sample III_Fen_E1_1_FD_198771 | JGI IMG/M metagenome (GOLD analysis project Ga0302280, IMG submission 198771) | Peat permafrost microbial communities from Stordalen Mire near Abisko, Sweden - III_Fen_E1_1 | ecosystem: Environmental > Terrestrial > Soil > Wetlands > Permafrost | place: Sweden: Abisko...
TTCTAATTTTAAAGGATAAGTTTATCAACAAAAGAATTGCTAAAGAACCAAGCTTATTTTCTAACAAAAATATTTGAATTAAGATTTTAAAGATAGACTAAGAATTGTATATTATAATTATCTGCCTATTATCTCAATTATGATGTTATCGTAATATTGTTTATTAATTAATTCCACGTATGAAAATCATCATCTTACTTTTGGCTTTTCTAGCAATTACCTTGCAAATACTCGACCGCTCCTACTACGATGCTCTTGGTATATTCTTCTTTACTGAGATATTCCTGTTAGTGCTAGTCAAGACGAAATTCGGGAAGCATATAGACAGCAATCAAGAAAATATCATCCTGATAGAAATCCAGGGTCGAGAGAACGCTTTCAAAAGATCAATGTCGGTATCATATGCCCTATTAAGCCTACGAAACCCTATTTGATTAAAAAAAAAAGTTTTTATATGACAGAGTAGGCATTGAGAAGATGAATGATCCAAATGTTTACCAACAGTTCGACTTTAACCAACTTAAGGGCCCATAACTGAAAATCAAGGTTTTCTTGGAGTTAAAAGATTTTTATATGGGAAAAGAGCTTGAAGTGCTGGTTGAAAAACAAGTTGCTTGCCCTCACTGCAAAGGCACTGGAGCAGAAAATCCATATGATGTGGTTACTTGCCAATAATGTCAAGGCAAGGGCCAGGTGACAAGGCGAGTAGAATTAGGAGGAGGCTTTTATAACATGTATACGCAAGTTTGCCCAAGATGTCAGGGTCGGGGAAAGATAATTGGCCGAAAATGCCACCTTTGTAATGCCCAGAAAATTATTCCGGGGGTTGAAGAGTTCACTCTAAGAATAGTTCCTGGAACTCAAAGTAACTCAGACCTTAGATATATCAATATGGGTGATGAAAGAATGCAAGGAGCCCCGAGCGATATTGTTTTTCAACTAGTTTAGATTGAGCATGCTTATCTTCGTCGCTAAAACGAGCATTTAAGAACTGAGATAACAATTTCCCTTGAATAAGTAATCTACCCTTAACAAAGGCAATTTTAGGATTTAAAAAGACGATCAAACACCTTGATGGGAGGGACATCTTAATTGAATAGGGCAGTATCACACAACCTGGATTTGTAAAGGTGATTGAGGGTGAAGGAATGCCAATCCATGATTCTAGCTAAAAAGGCAACCTCTACATTAAGATAAATGTTTACATCCCTGATTTCAACGATTAATAACTGAATAAGCTGGAGTCCTTTTTCATTCGGAAGCAAACCATATGACATTGGTCTCAATATCATCTATAACATAAATCCAATTTAAACTGATTTGTTATGAGCCAAGTCATTGATTTTTGCAAAATTATCTACAAATGTATGGCTTTTTGCTATTTTATTTAAATTAATTTCAAAGCATAAAGCAGGTATGCAACTCAACGAAAAGCGTAATGGATTGATGCGTGACATTCGAAATAAGGAACGCTAACATATCATGAAGAGAGCACGCAGTCAAGCCATCATCCAAATAAACTCTGAAGAACTTCATCATCTGATAAGTTCAACCACTGAAAGAATTTCTAAGAGTGAGTTGGGCATGCTGATTCGCTATGCCAACCTTCAATTTCATAAAGCTGTGGCTCATCTGGGCAACTTAGTCATTGATGGAGTCGTAAGTATTTCATTGCTTGATTAATTTCGACTTTAGCCTGGGTATCATCCGTTTTGGCTATGGTTTATCGAAGTGTTAACTGAAAAGTAATATTGCACTTTGCAGTTGCTGGAACATACGATCCGAACAATCACTCCAATTCGCAGCTAGAAAGCAGTGAACAGTGCTCTCTCTATTTTATATAAAATAACAGCAAGTAACATGCATTCATCATTACTTATGCGTGATTAAAAGGCTATTCTGGCAATCTTCAATGCCGCTATGAGAGGAGATTCTTGCTGCATGATGGCATACTTGCTATTGAATGAACTTGTTGCAAAGACAAAGCAAGGAATTCGAGATATATTAGGAGAGGGAGAGCTTCGAAACAAATTAATTTTCACTATTAAATCTGGTATCTTGAAAAGTGACGGGCCAATAAAAAAATTGGCTTACAAACTGCTGACAGAAGCAGCTAAGCAAGATCTGTTTTTATAGGAATTAAATATGGCAGTAATGAGATCAATGCATGCTGATAATGACATCTTCGAAAAAGAACAACTTATCGATTACTGGATGGAGTATACAATCAAAATATCACCCGAATTACTCGTAAACAGAATTGATGAAGGACTTATTATGGTGCTAGGACAATGGAGATAAGAACTCAAAGACTAGAATACTCCTTGTTTGTAAAAATTGATCGCCCTAGGTCGATAAATTAATGAAAAGACTCATTAAATAGGCTTATTATCAAAAGGAATTTCCTATGAACTGTAAAAATATAATTTGCTATCCTTGAATTTGAAAATGGTGATTTAATGATTCTTGATATCTGTAAGACTTCTTTTATAATATATCTTAAATAATACCATAGATGACTATAATCCTAAACCGAGATGGAAGAATAGATTGACGCACAACATGCCAAAAATATTATCGTTATCCAGAAGATAGGAGTGGGCTGCCAAGGTCAGGTCTATTAAGTTGAACTCCCTTCTCAACAAACTAGATATGCTTTGAAAGTAATATCCACTAATCTTCTCTCACAGCATGACCAAAATAGAGCTCAGTTTTAAATCGAGTCCAACTTGAAGTTGTCGACCAAAATATGTTCTCCCAATTTTCCGATTCTATAAGATTATTGGGTTTGCCCTACTTCAATAAACCTGTTATTTTAGCTTTGCGAATCCAACTGCGAAGTTAATATTCAAAAGTTACTCAGCTACAGAGATCGCTATAATTTTTTAACAGTAATGAGCTTCGACATTCTGAAGGCATTGAAAGTTTTATAGGAGATGCGTATAATCCATCGAGATATAAAATCTGAAAATATTCTTGTCAAAGAAGGAGTTTTTAAATTAGCAGATTTAGGGCTTTCTCGAATCTATGAAAACGGGCGATGCTTAACTAACAATGTTGGAAATCGATTAGGTCGTTCACCTGAATTTCTTAGTGGGAAATATACTTGTAAAACTGATATATGGTCGTTAGGCATCCATCTATTCTACATGTTAGAGAACACACTTCCTTTTGACGAAAGCTCATTGATAAAAATAAAATCTAATCCAAACGATATATAAAAGGTGATAGCCTCCGATTAAATGAGAGTGGATTTGCAACCTTCTGGAAGAAAATCTAAAAATATTCTATCATTTTTGCACTTGCTCCTCTCTGAAATGATAGTTGTAGATGTCACTGATCGAAGAGAGGCCCCTTATCTGCTCTCTACTTATTTTTCAAACGCAACTGTTATTGAAATGGAAAATATTGTTAAAATTGGACTATTCGGATATCTCTATGAAAGGGACAACTTTGGATAATACTATTTAATAATGATGCTGGCGTATTTAGATTTTTACAGGCTGGATAGCAAATTAAGATAAGCAGGTCAGGAAAACAAAAAGAGAATCTGTCTGAAAGTAAAGTCTGTTATATGTGAAATTATTCGCATGGTGAGAAACAAGGTGCGTAATTATCATAACTAAAACCTCATAGCATGCCTTAATCTGATACTTTAAACTTGGTAAAAATAACTTATTAAATAAAAAATATCCATGTCTCCCCTTTAGGATATTAATGCAGCCTTGGATATTTATAAAATTCCGAAGGTGAAATAGAAATTTGTGCTGGTTGAATGGATGGTAAAACTTTACAAGACGAAATAATTTCAGGAAAAAGGAGTTAGAGTGCGTAAAATACCAATTTGGGAGTTGCCTATTGAACTTTGTAAGATGCTTTGACATATGATAACTTCATATCTTATTTAATGGATGCCTTTACTATCCTCTAGTGATATTATTTAATTTGTTATTTTTCAAGACTACAAAATATTTAATGGATTTCCCATGAGCAATAGCGTTGATTAACTATCAAAGTAAAAAACATCTTGATAAAAATGTAATCAAAAGTAGAAATACCTCAACAAAAAAGTATTTTAACTAATAATCATAATTTATGAAAACCATCAACCTAATTCACTAATCTATTCGCGTGCCCCATTTGGACACCTCATAAATAAAAATATTTGCCGATGATTCATTCGCCTCAGAACTGGAAAAAGAAGAATTTATTTTTTAGCGTGAAGATATCCAGTAGGTGCCTTCTAAAAACAAAAAATAGCCCTATCAGCGCAAAACTAATGGAGAAAGAAAAGCAAGAATAACCATCACGAAGGACAAAGTTGATACTCTAAATTTGCTGTTTTAAGAATACCAAAATTCAAAGGAACTGAGTCAAACCCCAAAATTAAACTTAAGATAAATAAGTCAATCAGTAAATTTGGGATATTCAACCATTATCCACAAATATAAGTAGTTTCAAGAGTCCAACAAAGTAAAGGCTGGAGTAAGAGCATAGGCTCATATCAAAAAAAGGAAGTATAGAAAATCCTTTCAGATTGAGTATCTGATTGAAGAAGCTCTCAAAAAAGATACTTTCTTCACTGCAGTGTAAATATCTAAATTTATTTACATTAACTTTGGAATCGTGCTTTCTAGAAGTGTGGTATCCAGGCATTTGGCAGATATGGGCTACTCCTTCAATAATCTGAAGCCCTACCCAATAGAGAAAAATCAAAGTAAGTACATTGATATTCGATAGAAATACGCTTACTTAATTCAACCCTACCTGAATTAAAAGATAGAGCTTATTCATATTGATGAAGTTGCAATTTCTCTCAATTTATTTCGAAACAACCCTGATTACTATGTTGCTTCCACCACATAAAAGCGAAATTTATAAAAGGAAGATGATTATGTTTCCTTGATGATTGCAGCCAGTAGTAAACATGTGTATATCCACCAAATCAAATATGGCTTTTACACTAAATAAAACTTTTGTGAAGCTTTAGACAAAATTCAAAAGGAATTCGTGAGAATCAATCCAACTTATAATCGCCAGTTTGTCTTATTAACTGATATCAACAAGATTCATTATGATACATACTCACTCCAACCCAGCAATAACATCATAAAATCAACTTTAGAATACCACAAAATCAAGAGAATGTTCCTTCCTCCGAATTCTCCCCAGTTAAATCCTTTGTAGTCAATTTTTTCGGTTCTGAAAACAAATCTTAATAAAAAAAGGGACATCATTACTAGCCGTGAAATTTTATTTTCAATGGCCAAAAAATAATCCAGCTTGATAGCCAGTGAATCGACAGAATTTTATTTCAGAGAACTTAACTGCTGGATATAGAAGGCCATGAGACGATAAAATTTTTGATATCATATCCTATTTATTTATTTTGATACTAAAGGATGAAAAATGATAACATTGATAATGTTGATTGATAAATGGAAGGTTGAATTATGTTTGGTAGTATTTGAATTGAAAGGGAAAGTTTCAACTTATATTATTAATGCTAAATAACCTGCTGGCCAAACAATGGGGGATCTGGTTCATCTATCACGGTGAATCATACGAAGGCAACGTGCACCTTATCACTACACTTAAGTCACCCTCGGACCTTGCCTACTTTTGGGTGCATTCCCCCATTGCTTCCCTCTCCAACTACTTCTTAGCCGAAGGCAATAAACAAAGAGGGTACCACTATTCCCATATAGTTACTAGATTAACGGCACCCTTAAAAAGATTAACTCAATTGAATATTTCACATCAGGAATCGAGCCAAAATGGTAGGATCCTTAAAATCAAAAGGGCGGTCGCTTTATTTTTCAGGTCCCAAAGAACCAACCCAACAAGAAGGAACTATATGAACGGATTTCCTTCTTTTTAATAGGGGCTGCCTTTGAGGGGAGTGAGCATGTCAATGGATTTCGATTTATTTCCTCAAAAAATCCGAACGAGGTGAGCTTCCGAATTGAGATTTGGGTAGACTTCAATGAAGCAGACACTGATAACATAGTGCACTTCCAGCATGTTCTCACTACTTTGTTCAAAGAACTGGCTTTTGAAGTGAAAAAGATTTTGTTTAAGCAAATGAAGGATGAAGGCGTCAAACCCCACAAAGATGAGAAGGATGCTAAATGAGAGGGATTGATTATATTTGTAAATATTCCTTTGATGGTTATTATTACACATCCCACATTATTTAAGATCATACATCACGCAAGTGCCTCGTCTTTATGCATCACTATAACCTCTTCGTCGTTAGTTACAGTGATAGTCCACTCTTGCTTTCCATTTATAACTATATTAAGGGGACAGTACAGCTCAAACGCTTGAAAGGAGAATCTGTAATCACTGAATGAGTGTATCGCAAGGCCTCACGGGCACGTGTATAAATTTCCTTAGCTCGTGGTCGATCTGCCTCATTTTTAAGTTGTTTAATATTGCCCTTAGAGTCAAAAATCCAGCCTGATATAAGAGTTTGTATTTATTCCATTGATTATACAGCAGGCCTCACAAATAAATTGTTTTCTAAATTGACGTAAATCTTATAGTGCAAACTTGAGATGATTGATTATTTATTCTTGTCTGGTAATTTTTGGCCTCTGTGAGTGCAGCCTTTATTTGATGATGGATTCGTCGTTTGCAATAAGTAATAAATGGGAGTTTACCTTTCAGAGCCAAACAAAGAAAAACATACCATACATGAAAAGGGCACGCGCATGGACTATGTCTGTGCAGAGATGCAGGGTAAAGGTACAAACATGCAGGCTGGAGGAAGACCATGGAGGATGCAGCCATTCACATCATCAACATGACAGACGGCAATTCTCTCTTCGCTGTTTTTGACGGCCATGGAGGTACTACGTTAAATATTCAGGGCATTAGATCAGCAAATATGTTGCTAAAATTTTTGCTTCAGAACTCCAGGCCATCAAATCTTATCAAAACAAAAATTATGTTCAAGCTTTAGAGGAGGCATTTAAACGCATAGACTAACTAATTCAAACAGAAGATGCTCAGCGGGAACTATACAAGATTAGGTATGGAGAACACTCTCTTTCAAATGTTGAGAAAGAATTCATTGGAGGAAGTGTTGGTTGTACAGCCAATGTTATACTTATCACTGACACCAAAATTGTTGTGGCCAATGCAGGAGACTCGCGCTCTGTCTTATCAAGACAGGGTAAAGCTATCCCTTTATCATTCGATCATAAACCTGAGAGTCCGGAAGAATAAGCGCGCATACGTAAAGCTGGAGGCACAATATCTATGGGTAGGGTCAATGGTGGTCTCAATCTAAGCCGATCTTTTGCTGATTTTGATTATAAACAGACCAGTTCATTATCTTGGGCAGAGCAGATGATCACTTGCAAGCCAGACGTTAAGTCATTTGATCGAAGTCAGAATGATGAATACATTTTACTGGGGTGCGATGGCATTTGGGAAAAGTATGTGGATAACAACCAAGGCATTATAGATCTCGTGAATGACGATTTTAAAAAGGGAAAGTAACATAAAAAGATTGTGGAAGATTTACTTGATAAACTTATTGCAACTGATACGACAACGGGACTGGGCTGCGATAACATGACAATGGTCTTGATAGTGTTCAATAACTGATCATTATGCGGTCATCGCAATAGTCAATAAGACCAAACAAAATATCAATTATTCACCTTTCTTTGTGATTTAGTCCACACTTTGATTTAGACTTTGATAAATGTTTTTCCTTTCTCTTCCTTTTCTTGATTGAACTTACAGTCTCACTTTATTTGGTTTGGGATGATTTTATCATCAATGTTTCTGTTTTTAAATTATTGATATCAACTGATTTATTTTATTTCGGTCTCGAGAGAAGAATATTTGGAGTTTGTGATGAGGATATATTCCAATTACTAACATCCATGCGATGAACTGGACACTATACTATTTTTCTTCCATTGCTATCATCGTTCTATTTTTCTCTAATTGCATTAATTCTCCTATCTTTAATTCTAATTTCTACTATTAACCTGGCCTGTTCCTCTGCCATATCATTGATGATTTTCTCGAGTAGCTTACACTCTTTCTCCAATTACTCTACCTCCCTTTGACTTTATGCAATTTCCTTGTCAATAGGTTTCTCTTGTAAAACGGAACCTTGCCGCGAAATTAGATTACTTAGACTTAAAATTGCGGTTTTTGTCAAATTATAATTTTGTGTTTTGGCTGGATAGTTTTTGGTTAAAGAAATGGATTGAATACTGTTCGGACTGTCATTGTGATCATTCTGTATGAATTGCTATGATTCCCTTTGACTATCAATGATGACGTATTTGATATTTTCGTTAACTGTGGATGCGTTGCGTTGAACTGAACTCAATCCCGCTAAGTGATAACTCCGAGAGATTTGATTCATTAGACTATTTTACTATTATATTTATAGTTCTAAGCATTTGTATGCATAAATCAATAGGATAAATTTTGGGTATGATTTCATGAACAAGAACAGCAAAATTAATCGTTTGCCAGCAGGACTACGATGACGGTTTAATTAATTTTGGTGGTAATTCCGCTGCTAAAATAATAAATAAATTTGTGATTATTAAATCAATATTAAATACCTCATTATGCTATAAGCTACAGGCATCATACTATAGTTAAATCTGGATCATCAACCCCGTTCTGGTTTGGAAATCCATTTATATGGTCGAAGCGGGGCCTTAGACTTCACCTGATTTTTTGAATATTTTTTCAGTTAAGTTCTTCTATATTTCGCACTTCAAAATTAAATAAAAATCATATCAACTGCGAGTAATTCCCAATCAACGATGGATAATAGGAACAGTAGGAATAAGGCCAGAAACAGTTGATGAAATCGTAATTAACCATTGGCAGATCAGGAACAAATTGGAATTATCGCATTTCTTTTTAGGGTGTGTTGTTTTCTCTGGAATTCACCAATTCCTCATGATCTTCAGCAGCAGGAGTTCTCACGGTTGACCTTCTGACTCTTTTGATGTGGAACTCTCCCGTTTGTTTGAATTTCCTTAAAATGAGCTTGGCTGTTGATAGTTTGAGGTTAAGTTTTTTGGCTGTTTTTGTGAGACTGCAGCCTTTATTGAGAACTGACTCTATTAAATTTTAACGTTTCTAGGTCAGGAAGCATGTACCTTGGTTGATATCTTTGCATATTTGCGTTTGGGCATTGAGAGGTGACCTTATCGGGGCATCTAAATTGATAATTATAATTATATTAATTTGGGATTATTCTATATTTTCGGTTAATTTCCATGCTACTTTCAATTCATCAACGCCTATGCGATATGAATCTTCCGTAAGAAGTCTCAAAGTCAACCATTCATAACTTTTGAGTGACGGACCATAATTTTAAAACTCAAATGGAACTCAAAACAGTCATTGGTGAACGAAACAATGCCGATTTTGATCTGTCTACAGATCTGATTTGCTAAATCTATTTTTTAAAACAAAAAGATAGTTATTATTTTTTATTGAAGGGTCATTGATAATTAATTAAGCATTAAACAATAAACAATGAAGTTCTAGAAGTATCAGACCCTTCTGTGGTCTTCCCCGTATAATCGTTTCCATCTTCCTATTTTTTATAATTGGTTCGGAAATATTTTCTTTATTGGTGATCTTTGGTAAACTCGTTTAATTCCGGTATTTTTCACCATAGGCTTAGAAGAATACTTCTCACCTCCATGCAAGTCAAAATATCAATTTTCCTGATAAAATCTCTGATTTTACGATGGAAAAAAATATTGCTTTGATTTTGTAAATGACAAATATGAATTATTTTTAAAACAAATAAGAAAAAATGCATTTTAATACTCCAAAATTAGTATCATTACCGCTATCGTGTTTTTAAGGCTAAATAGTTCGTATTTTGCACGATTGAAGTTCAAAATGGTAATAATTTATTGAACAGAAAACTGATGATATTTTACTTTGATACGATACATATGGTGACAAAAAATGAGATTAAAATGATAACAGTAAATATATATGAGTTTTGGTGCTGATCTGCCTTTCAAAATTACTAAGGCATTTAAATAATTTGGCAAAATAGGTGTGGGCTGGTTTAGAACTGAGTTGCCTATTTGAATTGATCTGGCATGCAATGAACATATTTTATTTTAATTATCTTCCCTTATAAATTCATTGTTTAAATATTGAGGAGGAATTCTATTAAATAAACTCCAAAGACCACTTTTTATTCTTGATTGGTGGTCTTTTTTGAATATCCATCCTCCTAAAATTTGAAGAACATCCTTCAAAATAATTTGAATTTAGGTGATTTTAATATCTTTAAAAATTACAACATTATGCAGCATGTGAAATTTTTGCAATTTGCTGAAATAATGAGTGAACACTGACAGTAGTTTGAAATTGATGGTGATTTTGCTGATAGGAAAGTTATGACTTTCTTAGATTTGATAATTTCAATTCAAAGTTGACATTTTTACAATATTTTACATTTTGATCAAATCAAGTGCACAATCACCTTCCAATTTTTTTTAAATCAGAATTCTTTGATAATTAATTGGGGCGATCTCCTTTAAAAAATAATTTTAAAGGTCATCATCAATATCATGATATTCCAGAATATTCGATTGTTTGCTTCAGTCCAACTTTAAAGAAGGATGGTGAGTATCCTTTGCTTTTTAGATAGACTTCCTGCGTCTTTGGATAAAGCTCTGATATCACAAGGTGATCTATAATGAAGTGGGACTGTTTGTTAATAGACAAACTCCGCTTGTTCTTTTTTCTAACAAGACTTTTATTCTGATTGGTATGTGCAGAATTCTGTTTTTTATTTTTATTTCTCTATTTGATCTAGTCCTAAAAATATATGAAAGATCATGAAAAAGAATGATACTGCTGAAAAGGCCACACATATAATATGCAGCCAACCTGTCCGACATCTTCATTCTGTTCATTTTAGCCTGCTCTATTATTAGAGTTTGCTTCCAAGGCTGCCTCCTCAACAGGTCTCTCTTCCTCGATCGAAACATTTTAAACTGGAGTGTCTTAAAGGGGGCGATTGTCGTGATCCTAGATGGACGAACGGGTTTTAATGGGCAGAACTCTCTTATTGAAGAAGGTGCCTTGCAGCTTAAACCTCTTGAGAATGACTTTAGCGGTTGGTCTCTTGATATTGAGCTTTTTAGCAGCCTTTGTCAAAGTTATACCATCTTCTAGCACCATTTGTACTAATATTTGACGTTTCTACAAAAGATACAGTTTACCTCCATCGAAATTTTGGAATATCGTTTTTTGTGCCTAATTTTTATCTTTTTATCGACCATTGCCAAAATTTAATTATATTGCGATTTATAAATAATCCACTAATAAATGGGGTTCTATGCTACTTCTTTCCTTGGAGTACTCAAAACCACAATTATTCAACAAAATGACCCATTTATCCATAGCTTTCATTGGTAAAAGGATACATTTTGGCTGGACTTTGAGTTGAAATTTTTATTTAAAATAAAGAGGCAAGCTTATCTGCAGGACACATTCAATATTTATGAACAAATATAACAATGATGCAACATCAATCTATACTAAAAAGAACATGTTTCCTTGGAATCAAATCATGTGTGGCAGAATTGCAATAACACTGATTTTAAATTGTTCTTTTTCATGGATATCGAATTCAAATATATTTACTAAAATAATAAAACATTTCTACAAGAAGGAACAATTGTTATTGATTGTTTCTGATTTTTATAGCCTTGCTGCATTCATATTAATGGTTGTGGTTTGGTTTAGCTCATTTAAAATTATAAATTCTGACGACTGTATATTAGATCTTGATTTTATAAAATAGAAAGTTAAAATGCAATACAATTCCAAATAATTAGTCAATAAATAAACTTCCCATATTTTTATTTCCCAACTCAAATCGTTCAAAATTGGAGTCATATTAATATCGACAAAATATTGCCTACTTCATATTAAAGCATGAAAGCTAACGAAAAAACTGAGAACATACGTAGCAGAAAATTGCCCGCTATAAAACTGCATCTCTTCCTGCGTGTAGAAGACTCTGACTACCTCCTCACTCTCACCACCAAGCACACTCTCTCGCTCAGGTTGTTTCGACATCAGCAAGTGGAGACATTCGAAAATCAGACGGCTATTCCCACTGAGAATCCTATTGACCTCATGGCAGGAAACAATCAAGATGTGTATCTACTGTGCAAAGAGGGTATTTTTATGTGGTATCTGGACTAGATCAAGGCTAAAGCCTCTCCCAAGAAGATGTATTGTAAATGGCCAGCTGAGCCACTGAAACTTCTGCATATTACTAACAGTTAATTTGTAGTTATCTGTTCAAACCAAACTCTATTGTTCGTAAAAAATGGTGAAATCACGAAACAAATGACTTACCCTATCTAGTTGGCAATGGTCAAATTGGTAATTAGCTACTCTCGCACAAAAGAATAAAATTCATTAATTCTAGTGCCAAGCTCTTCCAAAAAGCTGCCCTATATATTTAAACTCAACGAAGTGCCTAATTGGAAATACGGAGATTTTTTTAAAGAATATTTGAATCAATGTCAATAATACTATTTATAGGATTAAGTGTTAAGTGAAGAAACAGACATCTTCTGCTTCTCGGCAGCTTTAAAATTAGCCTATGCATGCCTATCAAAACAACTCATCGTCTTGGAGATTAAATAAGTGGCTTTGCATAACATTTCCTATGTTCTCAAGGCCAAGATCACACTGAAAATGCAATGGAGTCAATGTCCGCTCTCATGTGCAGTTAACGAAGAAACTGGAAGCTTTATATATGTGGGAGTTGAACGAATCGGAGAGTGCAATCCAACCAAGTATACTACAACCACTCGATCTATCAAGCAAAGAAAATTGGCAAGTGAATTGATTACTGAAGTAAGCTGCACCAAACACGGATAAATAGTAATGCTATCGCCGAGTAGCATCACTTAATCAAAGTTTTATGTCT
>Ga0302280_1002833_pt1 | contig 12970 bp, 5 predicted proteins | sample III_Fen_E1_1_FD_198771 | JGI IMG/M metagenome (GOLD analysis project Ga0302280, IMG submission 198771) | Peat permafrost microbial communities from Stordalen Mire near Abisko, Sweden - III_Fen_E1_1 | ecosystem: Environmental > Terrestrial > Soil > Wetlands > Permafrost | place: Sweden: Abisko...
TGAGTTATGATCAAAAATAATAATACTCCAATAACAATTATATAAACATAAATAGAGGTCGAATAAGAGTAGGCTTAAAGTATCATCATTTAAAAAATAAGGGCAAGTTATTTTGTTGAACATTTATCTGTTGTAGGTATATTTTGACCAAAAGCATTTATAATTTCTCAAATTATATCATTTAATGGAGGCATAATCTCAGAAGCATCCTCTGACTACAATTAGTTGTAGCGACCAGGAATTAAAACAATTGATTATCAATACATATCGTGGAAGATAGATGTCGGATATCAAAGAGGCTCAATAGATACTTATTAGAGCATTAGAGCAAGGAGGATTTATGCAGAGATTAATTACCATTATGCTCTAGTAAAAGGAAGCTGATTGTACTTACAATTTGATATTTAGAAAATTTTAGAAAAGCCATCGCAAACCTCATTAAAAAATTTTCTTATGAATATGCAGAAAAGTAATGTGAAAAATCTCAATTTATTGAAACAGTATTCCAACTGATCCTTTCTTAAAGATTATAAATCAAAGTAAAAGAGCTACTAGGAATAGCTTTGTAGCATCAGTTCAATGCAGATACAGGTTATAAATTGATAATTCAGATGGAATATATAAAAAGATCGTGCAGGAAAGAGCTCTTCTTATGATGTGCAGCTAACAATGTTTACAGTATTTTGACAGTCTAATGATCATTACGACAGCTTATATGAACAGTCTCGTGGAAGTTGAAGATCAAATAGAATACTTTGCACTTTCTATATAGCCTATCTGCCTTGCATCGTTAAAACTTTTACAATATGTGAACAATATGCCCTTTGAAGAATGGCTGATTCATCACAAACTCTTGTATAATTTGCACTATTTAGATTTCCTAAAATAGTTAAATTATTCTAATACTTGGAGACAATTCTATAAAGAATACTAGATGAAGAAACCTATTATCAAAATGATGTCGACAATATTCGTAAAAATCCATTTGTTATCTCTCTTTTAGAACAATATCTTCTCCTATTTAATACAAACCACTCTATAGTAAGTGAAGCTTATCCTATGATCAATGCAACCAAAAATATAATGCTTAATATCGCCACCATGCTTTATAAAAATGCGATTTGCCCAATCAAAATGTTTCATATCATCTTCCTCACTTTTATTTCAGAAGCTAAGACTGTTGTTAACGATTCGACCTTGGAAAACATTTTAGTTCATTGCGTAATAATACTAACAAGTCATTTGGAGAGAAAAGTTTACATCAGTATTTTTATCGAACATAAAATGTAAATAATATTCTCACTGTTTATGTATTCAGTGACCAATCAAGAGGAATTTGATTCAATTGAAGACTAACCTTAGAAATTTGTAGAATTAGCTTAAGAATATACAGAAACAGCTTTGGATAGTTCCTATTTAAAGGTGCGTGCAGCCATTATGATCCAAGTATTTACCGAAAAAATCGATTAAGCGCCAAAACATATTTTAGAAATTATGATGATGATTATGACTGGATCTCTCCAACCTCAAGAGCAATAAAGTTAAATTCTGACTGCAATAAAGTTATTTTTTCTTAATACAGAGCTTAGTTTTCAAAATTTAATTTCTTTGGTCTTTCCCCAGAACAAAAATTAGAAACTAGCTTTATGGTGCTTTCAGTAATTTCAACCTTTATTAATCGCCGCCCAGATATGAATAAAGTAGTCTATGCCTTCTTTCTTACTCAATTTGAATTGCTGGTTAAAATAACATCTCCAATTGTAATTCTCAGAATTATGAGGGTTGTATCTTATTATCCTTGTGCTCTCTACTTTTTATATATTGAGACTCAAATGAGCCGAGGAAAAGTATTTATAATAGAAGGAATTAAATCTTTAGAGAGAATACTTAGAACTAATAAATTTGCTGAACTATTTCAATTTTTAGCAACTATTTTTTCAAAACTATTGGGAGTAATTCAAATTACTGATCCAGTGATGTAATTAATAGTCATAAATAACTATGATAAAATGCTTAAAAACTCTCCAGATCTGTATGCACTTTGCCGCACCAAGATCAAAGAAGAATTTTTGTTGAACGTAGATAAGAATCAGCACGCCACAACTATCTGTTTCAACCTCCTTTATTCTTTAATAAAAAAATAAGTGAATATTAATACTTTGCAAATGGTTGAAAAGGAGTTTTATGAAATATCAGATTATCTGGTTACAGATAACATTTAAGGTTACAATCGTTATGAGGATAAACTCTTAGAAATATATATACTTATTATGAATAAGCATCCATCTTTGAGTATATAAATTTAAAGCTTTGCTCAAAGGTCGTTAAAGTTTTTAGCAAGACAGGAAAAAGGCACATTCTTCTTTAAATTTTATAACATTTACGTACTTAAATTAGATGGAGCCATTTTCAAATTAGAGCCATATTTTCGAGCATTCAAAGAGGAACTTAAAAGAAGATATATACTTTTTATTTAAGCCAACGAACCTATCGATTCAATTGCCTATTTCTGCTTTCTGATGAGTGAAATAATTGCTAATAACTGCCAAATTTAACTCACTGAAAATGATCTGCAAGATTTATTAAGCATTGCCACCAAAGTAGCAGAATAAAATAAGCAATATCCTCTTATAGTATTTTTAACTTATCTTTATGTTCAGCCATACCCAACTGTCAAGTTTCTAAAGAAAAATAGTTTATATGAAGGCTTTTTATCTGAAATTGTCAAGATAAAATTCTAAGGGAAAATAATAATAAAGATCTTTACACTTTCGCTTGTAAAACTTTTGTAAATTTAATAAGATCCTATTTTCTTTAGAAGAATCCTCAGCGACTGCATCGATAATTTGAAACATCAATACAGACAGTCATCAGCAAAATTGCAAGCAAAGGTTAGTTATGAAATTCGCCCTAGAAGGCTTGGATAATAAAAAACAGTTGTTTAATAATGTATGGAAGCCTAAGACAAAAACGATAACTAATTGATTAATCTATTTGTCAATTACAAACATCCTTTCAGTAGTTTGAGCGAATACGATCAGTTCAAAGTTATCTTCTGGCAAAATGACCATCTGACCAATGAATTAAGTGAAGAACAGAAAAAAGATTTAAGACTGATATTGGAGGCAGAATGGATTGAGAATAAGACTAGAACAATTCGAAGAGTTAAAAAGATATGATTAATTTACTTATTAATTTAATTATGCAAAACACTACATAAGGGTTTATTGATCATAGTCATAATTTAATTGATTTTAATGTCATTCATAATTATCCATGTGAATTTTAATAAATGACGGTAATTAGTCAAAGGGATGCAATGAATTGTGCTTTAATTTAATGGATTGAGTTGTTGAGATAAAAAGATGGCTAATATGAAAAATAACCAGAAGCAGAGTTCAATTAAAATAGATATTTTGAGTTTTATTTCATTAATGGATCTCAATAATTAAAACAATAATCAATAATTGCTGTATTTTATTAAGGAATTTGATGTATTTTTAAAATGTTAAAAAATCAATCAATGAATTGCTGTTTTTTGCAACAGGAGTCGATTATCTTGAACCCAACTTTTCTTTTTGTATTGACTAAATTTATTATTATCCGTGATTGCAACTCTGCTTCTTTCTAGACGAAGCTATTTTACTATTGTTTCAAATGTTTCTGAAGGAGGAAAACCATCATACTTCGTATATAGTAAATTATATTGATCCACAAGGCTGAATTAAGATTTTGTGCGAATTGGTCTTGAGCTAGGTTGTTCAATCGTTGCAGCGGCTGTCTTATTTTAACGAATGAGCTATCCATGAGCGAGCTTGTTATGAATAAGCATCATTGAATCATTTGATTTTCCATGCTGCAAAAGGCTGAATTAACTTTTCTTAAAATCTGATTTGGATTCAACAGGTGCTCTTGGATCTATTATAGTCACAGATTTATTTCCTTCCGTTTTAGCTTTTGATGCTTAATGACCTTTCAGACGATTCATTAATTTTTTCATCGACAATTCACTTTTGAAATCATTGTATTAGCTTTTTGTTAATCTTCTAGTAATGGTTGATTATTTTCTTGGGGTGGCCTTCACCTTATAATATTAATTAAAATTAATGACTACTTTAACCCCATCCTGATCAACTTTCATTGCTTCAGCAACTTCCTGATGACTTTTCTGATTAATTTGAATCAACAAATTTACTGGTTCGGCTTCTTATTTCTTTTACTTAGGAGCAAATCTAGACTTACCTTTTTTCCTTATCTATTGATCAATTTCCTTTTTGGTAACATTTACTTTGGTTTTGACCTCAATGTGGTTTTTACTATTTTTCTCTGCTAATAATCGAGCATTTTATTGATAATTATACTATTTTTATTCGACATATGGATTAAGATTTTCAATTGTATGATACCTTCGTGGCTTCAACTATTAATACTAAGTAACATGATAATCATAATCGTACACAAGTCTTTTGCCTACTAAATCAATCATTTTTCGTTCTTTTATTAAACTTTATCTTTCTTTTTTCCTGATTTATTATTATTATTCATTTATCTTCGAAAATCTCATTAATTGGACCTATCGAGGCTAAGGTATTTATTCGTAATTATCGAGAGAAACCATATTTTGGCTATGCATTCTACTGTGAGTGGTATTTTATCCTGATTTTTTGTGTTATAACGGAATCATAGTCTTCCTTCTATTTCTTGTATATTTCCTTCGAGCACTATCGTCCAATAATGATAATTTCCTTTTTTTATCTTAATTTAATTGATTAATTTATTCAAGACTAAGAATTTTAGATTCAGGAAGGGACATTAAAGTATCTAAGTGAATATTCTCATGATCACTTATCGGCTGAATTGTACTGGATGGAGCATTCAAAGTTAATTGCTGATTTATTTCGTCGATTAGATGCGTAAATTGATTCACTGAACACTTATTCACGTTTGATAAAATAAAATTTCGCTTTTCGATCATATGATTCATGCGGTTGACAATTAATTATTGAATGCTGTGAGTTATGTTTGTTCCTAAATGATCAATGCTCATCAATAACTTAATATTTTATTGATATTATATCAAGGAAATTAATTTCCATTAAATTTTTAGTGATCAAGATCAATTTAAGCTAAAAATGCATACCTTTTAAATTAGATAACAACTTAATCTAAATTATTTTCAAACCAAAGCTATTTGTAAAAAATAAACATGTAGATTATATTTTCTCACTTTCCTAAGCTACAATGATAAACAAACAGTAAGATGATAATTTGTAATCGACATTAATTTCAAAGATCAAGCTACTGAGGAAGAATATCTGTTTTATTGCCTCTTCCACTCCAATAATTCTATTTTTTCATAGAAATCCATCCATTTTATTCTAAGATTCCTTAGAAAGGACCTTCAAATTGGCATTTTTTAGTCCATCCCAAAGGAATTTTTTCATTTTCTCCTTGAATCAGCTTTCTTATGCATTTGTTTGAGGAACTAATAAAATTTTGTTTTGAGCATAACTCCAAAAGTGGAGTGCTTTGAGAAGCAACATAAAGACTATAGTCGAAAGTATGATAGGCGGCACAATATTATATGGTTTTAGCTGAATGATGCTCTAATATTTTTGGCAAATAGTTATTGCTAAAAGGATAGATATAAGTCATTCTAGAGATGGAGGTTAGACTAAAATAATTTGGCAGTGATTGAAAAATAATTGTGACGTTACTATTAAGGTATATTTGCTATAATCTTGCTAGATCTTTAGATTATTAAATATTTTCGATTATTAATATCTTATAAACCGAAGTTTCTTTATTTGTATTTTTAAAAGTCGCAGTAAGACAGTTTTAATCGCAGTTTTCAGTTTTGTAATCTATCAGATAAATTTATATTTTGGAAATTTAAGTTGTCAGATTGGCACGGTATTTTAGAAGTTATAAAATATATTTTAGTCGATTCTTATGCAAATTTTGAATATTAATTAAGATAAACTCTCGATCTTACCACCTTCGAAGCAATAAATTTGTTATTTCCTTTTACTCTTACAACAACTACGAAATTATCCATTAGACACTTTCGTTATTGGGAAATTGAAATAGTTATGGCTTCAGTGCATTAATCTGCTGCTTGGAATTATCTGAAAGACCTTAAATTCTATTAAATGGTTGCTTCTGAGCAGCCTTAATCTCGTTGACAAAATTACAGATTATCAGAAGGATGACGCATATGCTTAAAATCAGTAATCTTTTTGAATTTTTAATGCAGGAAATACCTATTAAAACAGCGAAAATTATGGAGGCCTAAATGACGAGTATCATCTTTCTATCTGATTTAAATTAATATTTGGTTAGTAATAAAAATATCTTTAAAATGATAAATATTCAAATCATATACATCAAAGATCTCCTTTTTATTACTTTTTGAAGTGCATACATTAATCAATTACAATTATCAACCAATAATTCTTAATTGTTTGCAAAGGATAGATGGATCATATCCATACAAATGTTATAAAATAAATACAATAAAATAGATGGATAAACTTACCCAAATACGTTAATCATTTACTTTCTTTAAATTTGAAAGAATTTGCTTATATTATAAATATTTAATTTCAGCTCGAGAGATTAATTTCTTATGATTTAAACAAAAATAAAATAAAATTTATTTTACTTTCTATCAGTAAATTAAAAAATAAAATGACCAACTCAATCAAGATGTCTCCACTTTTCCTTGAAATCATCCTGTTCCATTAAAAAGGAAGGTACTGTTTTCATTGTCTTTTGTTCCCTCATTTCTATCTTTTCATTATATTCGGTTTCTAGAACCTTGTGATTATTCTTTGGATTTTTCAGAGAATTACTTATAAGTTTCACTCTTAAAGCTTGAATTTCAATTTCTTAAATTTCTTCCCTTTGAACAGAGAGCGACATAGGAAGAATCAGTCCATGGGTAAACTGGATAATGGATTAATATATTTTTACTACATGTGAGCCGACATTCAGCTGTTCCTTTAAAGATTAATGAAATTGAAGCATTTATAAGTAAGGCATTAGAACAAAGTTATCTGTTGAAGCTTATTCCAAGGCATTGACCACAAAATTATTCATGTATACCATATCATTAAAGAGATAAGCAGCGCATTCATGAAAAAATGCTAAGTTAGGGTTTAATTGATTGAGTTTTATGATACTTTCTAAGATAGGAAGTAGGATATTTATCATGTTGTATAATTTAAAGATCCAGATGAATCGAATCTTACTACCACGTCGAAAAACTTCGTCATGAGGGATTTCACCTTTTTTACAGGTTAGATATAATTCTTCGTTAGTTGATAATTTCATTTGGTAGTTGTAAAGAGGAATCAACAGCTATTAGCAGATATATTCTTATAAATTTTAGGGTTTCGGTTATATTTCGTTGTGATTGTATTTACTGGGTTTTATAAACACTTTGATCTTTTTATTAAGGATGGTGTCCGTTACATCGTAGTTGGATATTTTGGATATTTCGAGAAGAACCATCATTACTTTAATCTTTTTGGCATAGGTTCCCTTTTCTTCAAGTTGCCGTATTATTATTTTAAGGAATTTCTACTATACTTGAGGACTCTTATTTTATTGAAATATTTTAAGACAGGTGGAAATTATCTCAACATTGAGGTCGTCGGTTATGATCTGGCTTTTTTTTAGCTATTTATAAAGTGGATCCTACTTAAATATGGCATTCATTATCTTCATGCTTTTCTATAAAAAACATTATATTCAGAACCAATAAGTTGAATAAATAAAACAGCAAAACAAAAATATTGATTTACTGATGATTAAGATCATATATTTAATTGATAAAAGAGTTAACTTTCTGGGAAATAGTTAGTAGATAATACGCAATATTTGTAATGTTTAGTAATTCAAGAAACATTACATTGTCAGTTAAATGATAAAGTATCAATATTTTAATTAATGTTAGCATTTCACTTTCATATATCTGATAGCGAATTTATAAGTTTAATATTTTGAAAAAATAAGTTTATCTTATTATTTTAAAAAATGCAAATTGGTAACTTGAAGTGCAACAATTTGCCGACAGTTACCCATTATAATTATGTAAAATAGCTCTGAATAAGAGCAAGACTTCATCAAATAGTTTAAGAGGCAGCAGGCAAAGCAAACCAAAATGATAAGAAGAGAAGCTCGCGAGCAGATCTTCAGAATCACTCGTAAAATTAAGTAGCAGCAAAGAGAGATAACTGAAGTTTTATCACTCCAGCCACTGATCATTGAATCAAAATAAGTCAAACCCTTAAAAAAAAAGTTGATAGTCGATCCATTCTTAGAAAATGAAATCAATGAGTATCCTATTTTTAATATAGAATCATGGATGAAATCATCACTACAGATCAGTTTGACTAGTTTTGTGAAATATTATTTGGTAAATCAAATAGCTTAGATCTTCATTGGGCCATAATAGGAATGAGAAGACTCTTTTGTCAATCATACTCTGAAGAACAATTTCATTAAAAGATTGCTCAAACAGACTTCATTCCATTATTGCTTTCATTGATGTCAAAAGATAATTACCCTCAACTGAAATTATAAGCTACTTGGATTCTTACAAATCTTGCTGCATGGTCCTCATCAAACTGTTATAAAATTGTGGAAAATAATGGATTGCAAATTTTTAGTCATGTTCTTTAACAAAATCAAGAAGGTATTGTCGATCAAGCAATTTGGGGGATTGGAAATTTGGCTGGAGACAATACTAGCTGGAGGGACATACTCATTTCCCTGAGAGTAGTGTAAACTATAACTAAGTTGGGAACAAATAGTACATAAAATAATAAAATAATGATGTGTGCTAATACTCTGTCTAACTTATTAAGAGGTCATCCCCTCCCATAATTCAGACTCATAAAAAATGGAGCTATTTTCCTTTGTAATACCCTTCGAGATCATATTATTACAGATGATGAATCGATGCATGATTTACTCTATACGCTGGCATATCATTTTAAAGGCAGTGAAAAGCGTATACAAAAATTTATTGATACCAAGGCATTTTCAAAGATAATTGAACTAGCAGCAAACTATCTCAACTAAAATAAAGATTAACTTCTCTAGTCATGCCTGACTATTTTTGGAAATATTACAATGGGAAATAGGGCTCAAACTTTGTACGCTGTAAACGAAGGAATTATGAAAATTCTTTTAGATGTGCTTTGCTATCATAAGAAAAAATTCAGAAAATCTGTTTGCTGGATTATTTCCAATATCGTAACGTAGTCTCTCGAAATGACTTAATAAATTATTCAAAATAAGAAACTTTTTAACAAATTGCGTTAACTTTTCGAATCAGATTATCTTTCAATAGGAGTGGAGATATGTTATATTTATAGTAACATTTCCTTGAATTTGACTCCCTAGTCCTTCATCGAAATTATGATTCGCGAGAAAGTTTTATAAAGAGTTATTGAAATCATCAAATAGACTGAGGAAGCAGAAAATCTTTAAGGGCCTTTAAGATTACTGCATTCCTTACTTGAGAAAGCCAAATATATACAAAAAGTTAGTAAATTTGAAAATGAGATCGAGATACAAGTATTAAGTTATGACGGAGCTCTTACGAGAATAAAGGAGTTATTGAATCATAAAAACTAGATAATTTGTACTGAAGTGGACAATATAATCCAAACCTTTTTTAAAAGCATACCAATTTGATTAAGATTAAACTATTATTTTAGCATTTAAATCACTTTAATCTTGGATTTACTGTGAATAGTAAATTAAAATATTAATATGATATGATAAGATAGCAAAACTAATATGAGCTTAGCATTTTTATTATGGTTGTAATATAGTTCATTTGTATTAATCTATGTACTATCACTATTGTTTTGCGGGGATGCGGATAGTTCTTGCAAAAAGGTTAAAGTTTATGTCTCCCAAAAATTTCACTATGACCTTAAAATAACTGGTATGATAAGGCAAATATTCGTAGTATTCTGGAGCGATAGCTCTGATAGTCCGCAGATTATACCATGGAGCATTTGGAAAATCATGATGCTCCAGGTGATAACCTAAGTCAATGTTGAAGAAGTTCCACCATCCGATATAATCGTAGGTTTATTGGCCCTCAATAAATTAATAGTGCTCGGCGATGATGTGAATAGCTGCAGGGTGTGGCCCAATTGAGCTTAGCCCTGCAATTAAGACAAAAAGCAATGCCCAAGGTCCCCAAATTGAATAGATTGCGAAGTCAGATAAAAAGATGAAAAAATAGTTGAGAAGTTAGTCTCGTCTAATCGAAGGATTTTTCATGAAAACAGGGCGCAGGGCGTAGAACAATTCAATGATAAGGTAGAAGATGTATTTGTACCATTTAAATTTGTAGGACAATTTTGATTCCCAGAGAAGGGGTAGATCAGGGTCACCACTCAGTTAACCCAAAAAGTTATGATGGTCGGAGTGGTATCGTCCAAATGACAGTGCAGAGGGAATCCCCATTGGAACATTGCATAGAACAGCCATAACTTTATTGACGTTGATGTCTGTATGTCCCGCTAAGTGAGTGAATTCATGAATACAGCAATGCAGAGTGTGATTCATCAATCCTCCCAAAAGATAAGCATCAAGAAGAAGTATCCATATGTTTTGATCCTAAATTATGAAATTATTACTTTGCCCCAATAGCAATTAAGCATGGAAAGAAAGATTACTCCGACTGCAATTAGGATAGTCCAGGGCTTTTCTGGCACTTGCAGCTTTGAAATTTATGGGTGGTCCTTAAGAATCATCTTGCGGCGCACCAAGTGAGATTCTAACCCTTTCACATAGCTGAAATCACTCTTGGGCTGCTTGCTCATATCGTACATATGGTCTTCGCCAATTGGCGGTTTAACCAATTTTGTGAGATAGTTGACTGGAACTAAGGCAGGATCTTTACCCTTGCTGGCCATATTAACTTAAACAACAAATATATTAAACAGATAAAAGATGAATTTAAAATTTAAAAAGTAGGGGAGATTTGTCAGACAATAGTCAGCATTAAGACTGATTATCAGTTTTTATGTCCATAAACCATGAAACCATTTATCTTTACATTATCTTTGTCGATGATTTTATTTTAGCCTTTAAGCGTAAATCCCATTAATATGTTTTCAAAAAATATTAAAAATTGAATTTTCTCTAAAAATAATTTATTCTTTTATTACAAAGATTTATGATGATCAAATCAGAAAATTATATTTTAAGAAAATGAAAGTATTGCATCTTTTCATAATAATAGAGTATCTTTTTTTACAAACATCATTTATCATCTTAAGTTTATTTATATTAATTCTATCAGAGAAATATTTAGTCACTTCCACATCTTGTCAATGCCTTCAAACCGATCTTTTCAGTCAGAATATTTATCTAATTAACGATTATGGCTATAATTAAAATTAATAAAAATATAAGGTAATAAAAAGAATGATAAATGTAATACAAAATTAAAAGATTCAATTTAAGAATATTGTCCAAAAGGAATAAATTATAATATTGGATCTTTTAGTCAGTAGAAAGAGTTTCCCATTTTGTAGTTGTTTTGAATTTTTATATAATACTCATGCAGCTTTGCATAGATGTCCTTCACTCGAGCTATGTGGGTTTAGCAGAAATTACTCTTCAGCAACTACTCTATCCCTTCTTCCAGCTTCAAGGAGTCGACCGCAAACTCCTTCCGAAGCTTCACCAAGAACTATTGCTTAAGCTCCCAGTTGTTCAGCCACAGCTTCATTTTGTCGACGAACCCGCGGATACACTTCGTCTTGAAGTTGCCGAGGTTGGTCATTTCGGTGTCCTGCGTCCAAAATAGTTTACCTTTTTCTTGAAGAAGTCCATGGCGTGCAGCACGAAGTCCCTCATCATTTTGTCCTTCTGCTGCGTTGGCATTTCTTCGTTCTGTATGATCGTGCGGTTGACTGCCTTCATCTCCTCCATGATCAGCTCTTACATCTACGTAAAGGGGTGCGGCTCGTAGCCGATCTGTGTGGCCAATTGGTTGGCTTGCAGGTAAACTGCGAACTCGTAGATGTCCGACTCGATAGTCTTGTACTCCTCGCTGATGTCCTTCAGGATTTTGTTGTTCTCTTGCTTGCTCACAAAATTCTGTAGGCTCTCTGATTTTTACTCAATGACGGCCAACTATTTTTCTGCAGCTTCTGAATTCTGTCTTAATTGCTGGTACTGCTTTGTCTCCTGCTCCATTGTGCCTCTCAATTCGCTGGTTTGCTTGAGGAGTTCGTCCATCTGCCTTTGCATTGCTTGGCACTCATTTTTCAGTGATTTTTAATGCTATTTTAAAACATTGATTTTATTGTGTAATTCTGTTTACGACTCAGTGAGAGATAGGAGCGACTTTAAGATTACCTTTTTCTCGGAGTCGTATTGCTGGCCGCTGTATCCTTCCTTGAGAACGCAGTGCTGCAAGGCCAATTTTTATATTTTCTGCACATTTTTTTTGCTTTGAATATAAGCAGAAATGAGGGAAGTTCCCTCTTCAAAAGAGCCAATCTCTCCTTAATTGTGACCCCGTTGCCCTCTTTTGCCCTCAATGACAGCCGAAATGAGGCTTCTGAGGATGTCACTGAATTTCTCTTTCTTGACTGTGAAGGTCGTGGAGCTAGGCGCGAATAAGATCATTTCGCGAATCAGTACTCTTGTAGTTCCAGTGATGAGCTCCTCCAATTGTTAGCATCCCTCTGCAGACTTGTTTGAGGTGTCATGCTTTGCTGGTGTTTGAGCGGGCCTTTGAATGTGTAGCGTTTGATGCAAACTTTTCACTCTAGAAATTTGAACAGGTCTTGCAATATCGCAAATTTAATTTTTTAAATTTGCTCTATTTTAAACCCTGCTTATCCTTAAGGATGGATCTATTTAATTTTTAAGTTTTGATAAGGTTTGATTTCTTGAATCATAAATTATTTTTTTCTCCCTACTA
>Ga0302280_1002838_pt1 | contig 12955 bp, 1 predicted proteins | sample III_Fen_E1_1_FD_198771 | JGI IMG/M metagenome (GOLD analysis project Ga0302280, IMG submission 198771) | Peat permafrost microbial communities from Stordalen Mire near Abisko, Sweden - III_Fen_E1_1 | ecosystem: Environmental > Terrestrial > Soil > Wetlands > Permafrost | place: Sweden: Abisko...
TATTTTATATACTCTTAAAATTAATATTATATTAGTTTATATATACCCGGTTAATAGTCCGTATATTATAGTTCTGCTACTTAGTTATAATCCGAATATTAGCCTTAATCTCTTCGGTATCCTTATTATTAGCCTTATTATTAACCTTAAAGCACCTAATATTAGCTATAAACTTAGTTTTAATAATACTAACTATTATTTACTATTAGTTAGTAATATATAACTAAGGGATACTCGCCTAGGTATACGCCTGTTTTATATATTATATTAAGTAATTATTAGCCTAAACCTTACTATTTTTTTTATAAAAGGTAAGGGGGTATAATAGTATATAAAGTAAACTAGCAGAAGAAGACCTAATATAAAGGGATAATATAAACTAAGTAATTTAATAAAAGGTCCTTAAGAGTTATAAGTAAAAACTAAATATTATCCTTAAACTTACTTATTTACTATTAACCCTTATATTATATAATATATAATATTATAAGCCTGTACTTATAATAGAGGCTCCGCTAGTACTAAGTATTATATTAAGTAATAAAGAATAGCTCGCTCTTATATAAGGGCTAACTAGAGCCTATATAAGTAGGGACTACTTATTTCTTTAAGAACTTATTTATAAAAGCCTTATACTATTTAATTGCCTTCTCTTACTAGACCTTAGTATTATTTATAGTTATATTAAGGAACGAATCTTATAGCGGCTTTAAGTCCTAAATAATAATTATTAGAGACTTTATAAGTAGCTTAAGTAACTTAATATTCTCCTAGTACTAGCTAAAGAATTAGCTAAAAGTATTAGTATTTAGGTTATTCTTTAAAGCTTATATATATATCCGCGGAAGGCCCTAGGCCCTAAATATTAGCTCGTTATATAATAAGTACTAGGCCTACTAAAATTTAGAGAGTAAAAGCCGTAGTATATAATTTATATATAAATTAATATCTTAGTAAGTTAAGACTTTCTTATTTATATTTTATTATATTTAGTATAGCCTAACGACTTTTTTTAAAATAGTAAATAATAGTAAGTACTAACTAAGGATCTCGCTTATAAGAGTTTTAGTATCTTACTTTAAGAACTACTTATAATACTACTCGATATACTCGAGTATATTACCTTATTTTACTTTTTCTAAATAAGTACTAGTATAAAAGATAATTAGTTATATAACCTAGATTATATTAAATAAGTAGTTATTATAGTTACCTAGCTCCTTCTAAGTCCTAGTATATAACTTAATACTAAGTATAATATAAAAGCTAAGTAATAAGGAGCTATATTAATAACCTCCGAATTCGTAATAAATTAGTATTATTAAGAGGACTTATATAATATCTCTTAGTATAAGCTGGTTTTACTTAATAATACTTTAGAAAGCTATTTCCTATGCCTTCTCCTAAGTATTTATAAGCCGGATATAGCTCTTAGGGGTCCGCTAGTTATTATTAGCTATAGTAAAGTAGCTACTATAATAGGCTACCTAATAGTAGTAGGTTAAGAATTGCTTTTAGTAGCCAAAGTTAGTTTTAAGTATATTAGGCTCTTTCTTTAGGTTAAATATATATATCTTTTGCCCTAAAGTAATAGCGGTATAAAAGCGGCTTAACGTTAATTATTATAGCTAAGTTAATATATAATCGGGGCTATTAAAGTACTAGTTATACGCTTTTATAAAAATCTTATTTATTACCTTTAGTATTAGAACTAGCTCGGGCTTGCTTTTAATAGCCTTTAGTATTATAAAAGAGGCGTATATCTCGTCCTTCTTTAAGTCTTATATATACTCCTTAATACTTATTTATCTTAGTTATAGTATTATAGCAGATTTATAACTACTAAAGCTATAAATAATATTAGCCTCTACTTTAATATCCTCCTCTATAACTATTATATCCTTACTAAGCTATTTAAAAAAGTCTGCCTCTCCTAAATCTAACCTCTTAGTACTAGTATTTAGAGCTCTAGTAGCTTCTTTAGTATTATTCGCTATAAAATACTAAATATATTACTTCTTAGTAAAGAAGGTTTATAACTTATATACCTACTAAAGGGGACTTTTTTAATATAATACTAGCTTCTATTAGTACGCCTTAAATATATATAGCTAGATAATCTAGAGGCTTTATATAAGGCCCGTTAAGTACGTTAAGTATTAGAAGCTATCTTAGAGCCATAGCCTAGTAACTGCTTAAGTTAGTATAGCTACCTACTCTAGGGCTAGTAAACTATAGCTTATAAAGAGCTTTATAAGAGCCTTTAGTAGTATACCTCGTAAGTAATATAGTTTTTGCCTAAGGTATTAAAGCTAGATACTATATCCGGGCTGTAAACAAAACCCGTATTAAATATAGAGTAATACCTACTACTTTAGCTAGTAAAGAACCCTATTACTTATAGTCTGTCTAGAGGCAGCCTAAAGCTATTACGGGAGATAATAAAGCTAAAATAAATATTATTTACTTATACTAGGAAGTATATATTATAGTAAACTTATTATAATAAACTAGTTTATATATTACCCCCTAATCTAGAGTTATTTTACTTAGCGAGCTATATAATTTACTATAATAAGGGCGATTACTATAAGTAAAGCTATTTCTATAGTAGTAATATAAACTATATTTATAATAAGATTTATAATATTTATTTCTAATAAAGGCTTTAATTAAAGTCTTAAATTTAAAGTAATTTAAACTTTAATTAAGTTATATAATAAGTATATACTTTTAATATACTTTCGCTTTAATAAATAAAGTTTTTTTTATAGTTAAGGTTAATTATTATTAAAGGATTTCTTTTTATAATATTAAAGAAATATTAAGTAATACTTTATTTTAATTTTACTTTTAATATATAAAAGTACTAATTTTAACTTTCCTTAAATATTAAGTATTTAAATATAACTCTTATATCTCTTTAAGAAAGGCTTCTTTAAAGAGTTAAATTAATTAAATAATACTTAATATAAGATTAAGCGCTACTTTTATTTAATTTAGTTATTATTACTTTAATAACTAGTATTAAATAGTATAAGCCCCTTAGTATACGGATTTTATTATAATACCTATTATAAGTTATAAAACAACTTTTTATAATATCTAATAATAGATTATTCCCTCTTTATTACTTAACTATAAGGACTTTTAAATTATAATTTTAATTTTTAGTTAATATAAAGGTTTACTAACTTAAGGCTAATAATAAAAAATAACTCTAGAGTATAAAATAAGTTAAATATAAAGTAAAAAGTAAGTAAGGTATATATTAAAGTAGTAATATATTATAATAAAGTTACCTTTAAATATAAAGTAAGTTATATATAAAGTATAAAGTAAGTTAAATATATATAAGTATATTTAAGAGGAATAAAAAATCTAAAAGGAGTATATTTTATATAGCTAATAATAAGGGTTCCTAAAGCTTTAATTTTACTTACTAATTAATAATATTTATATTAATAAGTATAATACGAATACTCTCGAAGATTTTAGTTCTTAAGGGGTTTTAAAATATATTAAACTTATAAGATCTAAACTAAAGTATTTTATATATTCGGTTTATAAATTAGATTAATAAGCTTATATAATATAAATTACTAATTTATATTACTTAATATTATTAAACGCCTTAAGTATATTATATAAGTTATATATTATATTAGGAATATAATACTTAATACTAGTTAAGTAATATTATATATATATAGCTTTAAGAGGAAAGCTTTACTATCCTCCTTAATATAATTATATTATTATTATTATATTCCAATAGGTTATAAGTTTAGGCTTTATACTTATTAGGGCGTTTAATAGGAGCCTCTAATATATAGAATTATATAAATATAAATATAAACTCGAATATAAATATAATTTCTAGAATATTAAGGAATTATACCCTTTAGTTATAATAAATATATTATATAACTCGTTATAAGATTATAACCTTTATTAAGAACCTTTAAAGTATAACCTTAATAATATATATTAGCTTCCCTTAAAAATATATTATTAATTTATTAGCTAGCTTATAACTTTATATAAAGGCTTTAATAAGCTTTACTAGCCTTTATTACTACTTAATTAAACCTCCTTAAAGCTTGTTAACCTGCCTTTATATTAAAGATTATATATTAAAGATATATAAGAATAAGGGAGAACTAAAAATATTAATTATAGAGCTTTAGCCTTAAAAATATACTCTCTATAGTTATAAAGATCTTAGGGAGAGAATAGTAAAATCTCTATACCTTAGTACTCTCTATACTTTATTTAAAACTCGTCTTATACCCCTTAAGCTCCTTAAAGCTCCTTATATATAGCGAATATAACTTTAATTTATTCCCTCCCTTTATATTACTTAAGAGCTCTATAAATTATTAACCTTAATCTTAAGTATTATAAACCTATAGTTAAGCTCCTTATTTTAGTACTATAAGCTCGTTAGCCTACTTTATAACCTTATAGCACTTACTATTAGTTATAAGAACCCTGGAATTATAAAGAAGTAATAACTTTTACTAGTTATTATAATAATATATTATAATTATTCTATAATTATAATTACCCCTTAAACGTAGGGAATTATTTAAGAGGATATATATATAGTAAGTATAAAACTACCCGTAGTTTTAAAACTAATTACTAATATACCTTAGAAAGCCTCTATACTTTACTTATTAGCGCTATTATTATACTCTAGAACCCCTTATAAAGAGACAAAGCTCTCTACTAGTGTTAGAAATACTCTTATTACTATGTTATTATAGTAGTTCTTAAATATAATATATAACCCTCGTATAGTCTTATAAGCTATTATTTCTTTATTTTAATATACTATAGAAGTCGCTAGTACTTTATAAAATACTCTTAGTAAATGCCTTCTTATTTAAAAGACCTTAAAATACTTGCTAAACCTTAAATTTAAGTAGTAAATTAATACTTATAATAACTTACTTACTTATAAGCTTTAAAATATATTAATTTATTAATTCTCTATAGCTACTACTATATTTATAAAGCCTCTAATATAACTCTAGAATACTTACTATTATAATATAAGCTTTATATATACTAATTTACTATTACCCTATAGCTTTTAATATATTAACCTCTATACTTATAAAGCTCTAGTTTAATATTTAAGCTTATTATAATAGCTTAAAAATATATTAATTTATTACTTAACGCTTATAATATATTAATTTATTAACCTTTACGCCTTTATAAAGCTTTAATTTAACCCTTTAATACTCTTTATAAGAGCTATTCCTTTCTTATATACTACTATTAAAATTTTATATACTCGTTAGTACTATTATTAGCTTAACCTCACGCTTTTTAGCCTCTCTTTTACTTTAATTAAGTTTCGACTATTACTTTATATATATTCTCTTTAAGCTTCCTTATTTCTTAAGCTTTACTCCGCTTGCCTTAGTATATTCTATAAGCTTTAGCTTTACGTCCCTTAATATATAACGCTTATTAGCTCTTAAAATATTACTTCTAGTAATAGCTAAGGGAGAGAGGGGGGAGAGTATACCCGTAAGTAATATACTAAGAGCAAAAGAGGGTTATTTAGACTCAGGGATAACCGTTACTACTACTAAGGAATAATAGGCAGAGCCGGGAGAGCTCCTTACTAAGGAGAGTATAGCTTTAGGAGAGTGCTTTAGGAAGAGGTGCTTTATAATAAGGAGAGCTTACTTTAAGGGATATTATATTCTTTAAAGCTTTCTTACTTTCCTGTTTTCATTAGCTTTATTTTATAAATTTATTACTCTCTTACTTTCGCTTTTATAAGCTTATTACTACTACTTTTATAAACTTAATATTGCCTCTAATTTACTTAATAAGTTTAGCTATTACTATTACTACTGCCTCTACTAACCTATTAGTATATATTTTATTTTTATTATTATTATTATAGCCTATTAGTATATATTTTATTACTATTATTACTACTTATAATAAGCGTATTTCCTTTTTTTACTTCTTATATAGCTTAGCTTTCTTCTCTCTAGCTCTTCTATACTTATATTTATATTTAAGGAGAGTATTAAATTAAGAATATAATACTTAATACTAGTATATAATATATTATATATTATATTAGCTAAGTAATATTATATATTTATAGCTTTAAGAGAAAAGCTTTACTTTCTTTCTTAATATAATTATACTATTATTATTATATTCTAATATTATACCTTATATAAAAGGTAAGTTATATAATTTAGTAAAGTTATATACTTTTATTATATATTATATTTTATAATACTTAACTAAAATCCTATTATATATACTCTTATTTAATAAAAGCTAAAGTTATATAATATTATATAAATACTTTATTAGCCTTATTTTATAATTTAAATATTTATATTAGTACTATTAATCGAGTATATTAATAATAACCTTTTTATATATCTCTTATTTAGGGAAATTATATTTAATTATTTATATAAGCTTCCCTAAAATAATTATATACTTTTATTATATATTATACTCTAGGATACTAACCTTAAAACTACTCTTAGTATATCCTAAGAGTAAAAGTAGGGTTATATAATATTAAGTAAGTACTTTATTAGCTTTACCTAAGAATTTTAGTATTTATATTAGCGCCCTAAGACTAGTATATAATAATAACCTTTATATATATTCCACGGGATATATATATATATATATTAGTTACTAATAGTAGTTATATACTACTTTCTTAGCCCTAGATCCTTATTAGCTTTAGTATATTACTTATTAGGGGAGTATATCTCTTATATTTTATATAATTAAGGATAAGGGTTTCTAAAGTTTTAATTTTATTTATTAACTAATAAGATTTATATTAGTAAGTAAGTATAATATAAATATTCTCGAAAATTTAAGCTCTAAAAGGGTTTTAAAATATATTAAACTTATAAAACCTAAATTAAAGTATTTTATATATTTAGCTTATATAATATAACTTATTAATTTATATTATTAAGTATTACTAAATACCTTAAGTATATTATATAAGTTATATTTAATATAAGAAAGTAAGTAGTTTATTAACCCTACTTGATAATTTAGGTATTTATATTAATGCCTTTAGTTAAGTATATAATAATAACCTTCTTATATATCTCTTATTTAGGGAAATCGTATTTAATTATATAAGCTTCTTTAAAGTAATTATATACTTTTATTATATATTATACTTAGTAATAATAATCGAAAATTACCTTATATATACCTCCCTAAGGTTAAGAGTAGGGTTATATAATATTAAGTAAGTACTTTATTAGCCTTACCTTATAATTTAAGTATTTATACTAATACCTTTAGTTAAGTATATAATAGTAACCTTTTTATATATATCTTATTTATAGAAATTATATCTAATTATATACTTTTATTGTATATTATACTTTAGGATATTAACTATAAAATCCCTTAGTATATATACCCTTTACTTAATAGTAGTTATATAATATTAAGTAAGCGCTTTATTAGCCTTACCTTATAATTTTAGCTTTTATACTAGTGCCTTAAAATAACTATATAATTATAACTTTCCTATATATTTCTTATTTAAGGAAATTACGTCCTTACTTTATAAGTATCTTTAATATAATTATATACTTTTATTATATATTATACTTTAGGATACTAGCCTAAAAATCGCTCTTAGTATATCCTTATAAGCGAGAGTAAGGTTATATAATATTAAGTAAGTACTTTATTAGCCTTATCTTATTATTTTAGTATTTATACTAGTACCCTAAAACTAATATATAATAAAAACCCTCTTTTATATTCTATAGGATATAAGTATATCTTTAACTAATAATAGTTATATATTACCTTATTAGCCTTAAATCCTTATTAATTTTAATATACTAGCTATTAGGGACTTTTAAGTTATAGTTTTAATTTAAAATTAATATAAAGGTTTATTAATTTAGAGCTAATAATAATAAAGGGTAAATAAGAGTTATAAATTATAATTAAGTTATATTAAAATATATAATAAAGTAAATATAAAATATAAAATAAATTAAATATAAAGTTTAGGGTAAGTAAGGTAATAAATATAAGGTTAGTAAGGAGTATATTTAAAGCGAAATTTTATAATTAAGTAACCTTTAAGTATAAAGTAAATTAAGTATATATAAATATATTTAATAAGGATAGAAAATTAAAGGGGAGTATATTACTTATGTTTTATATAACTAAAAATAAAGGTTCCTAAAGCTAAATTTTATTAATTAATAATATTTAAAGTAATAAGTAAATATAAATTAAATGTTTTTAAAGATTTAAATTCCTAAGGGGACTTAAAATATTACTTAATATAAAATATAAAAAGAGATTTTATTTAATATAATTATAATAAGTACTTTATTAAATTTAATAGTTTAATTATTTTTCTTAGTAAAAAGACTTTAGTTTTAATTTTATAAATATAATAACTAATATATTAAAGTAGTTTATATATATTATTCCTTAACTATTATAATTATAACTTTATTATATATATTAATAAATAAAAATAGTTTTTTATATATTAGCTTATATATAAGGGTATATTATATTTTAGCTAATTCTTTATTATTATTTTTATATACTAAGAACCTTATATTACTCTACTAAAAATATTAAAATTAATAATTTACTATAACTTAAAAAAAGTGTTGAGTCCTTATAACCTTAAAGGCTAATATAGAGTAGATAACTTCCGGGTCTTACTATTTAGCCGAGGTATACTAAATAATTCCCAGTGGAGTATTATCTCACAGTAGTCTTACTATATAAAGACTTAACTACTGTTTTATAAGGGACAACCCTATTTATATTTAACCGAAGCTAAATAGATTCTCAATATACTATATAAGTATTCTACCGGTAGGCCAATAGAGCTAAGTACTCAACTAAGGAAACAATATCGAAAGCTAACCTACCTAAGTAAATATTTAAAGAAAGTGAATTTAAGATCACGTAATTATATATTTACTTAAAATACCCTTAGATATATATTTATAAGTTTCCTACTATTATAAGGTCCTATTATTAAAATAAACAATACTAAATAATAGCAGGTAGTAATTAAAGAAGAGTAAAATCTATTTATTTATATTATAATTTATTAATTACTTAATTAATAAAATTATAAATTAAGGTATTATAAGGTTACTACAAAACTAAGCTTTAAGAAATAGAAAATATACTATAAAATAAAATAAGATATAAGTACTAATATTTTAAACTTTAATTATTTTAAAGGTCTTTTCAATTATTCTCTTTATATTATTTTCTAAATTAAAAGACTACTTAATAAATTAGTAAACGGGAGTATATTTGACTTTTACTTTTTAGTACTAGTATTAATTACTAGACTATTTTTGTAAAGGTCTTTTATTTTAGAAATAATAATAAAGAATTAAGAATTAAAAACTAACGTTTTAAATACTAAAATTCCTTCTGTATTAATTTCTTCTAGATATACTAGCTTTATAAACTTATTAGTAAGCGTAGTATAACTATCGTTCTGTTCAATAAGACCTTGAGAAACTAACTCAAAAATGTCTTTTTTAAACCAAAATAACGCTAGTACTCGATAAATAAACTTAGGAAATAAACACTTGTTTAGATTTTCTTGTAAATGACAACAAATAACAGTAGGTAATAAGCACGAAAAACAACAACTATTAGGTATTAAAGTAACCTCTTTTCTAGTAATTAAACCCTTGATTTTCTTACTAAGAGATTCAATATGAGGGTATTTAGGGCACTTACTACTAGTATGTACCTCTAATAATACGTCCTCTTTACCATTTAATAAAGTACAAAAAATACAGGAACGATTAATTTCAATAATATTAGATATAATTTCAGTACGCTTTAATTCGAAAGCTTTAAATTGCTCTTTAACTCGGGAAATTTGTTTATTAGTAGTACTACTCCTAAGTAAACATAAATCACACTTATTCTCCAAGTTAGAGCACTGCTCTATTAACTTATTATCGAGATATAAGCTAATTTGTCTTCGGCGGCAAATAGTCTCTAGTAAATAACTATTTACTAGAGACTTATCGTAGTCTAAAAGACTAAGACTTATAGAGCTATTAGAACTAGTACTTACTAGTCTAGAGTCTTTAGAATTATAGAAAAATACAGAAGTACTAGGCTTATTATCTCGTCCCCCACGACTAGAACCTTGTAAGAAGCCAAGGAAAGAGTAAGCTAAGTCTTTATAGACTACTAGTCTAATAAAAGAGTAGTCAAAGCCCTCTTCTAAGCTACTACTGGTAACCAGGATCGAATAATAAGGGTCTTGACTTATACGAAAGTTCGAAAGGGTCTTTTCTTTATCTTTATTACTTAATGAAGTATAATATCGACTACAATTAAGAGTATTAGCTACTAGCTCGATATTACTAATACTCGGACAAAATATTAAGACTTTATCGTCCTTAGTAAGGAACTCCTTACTTTGAAATCGATATATATAGTCTTTAATTTCAAGAACGCGCTCGTCTTCCTTATTAGACTTATAAACCCTACTTTTATAACTAATATTCGACTTAGAGCAACTAGCTCTAATAATCGATAAATCTTCAAGAGCTAAACTACTAATTAAGCTGTCTTGAAAGCTTAAAGGAAGAGTACCAGTTAAGAAAATAATTTGAGTATTTAATAGTAATATCTCTCGAAATTTAAACATAATAGTACGGTAATTCGACGCGCTAATAAGTAAATGACATTCATCGATAATAATACGATCTAAGTTATTACTATTTATTAAGCTCTGAACTAAGCTAATAAAAGTAGGACTAGTAATCGTCTCTATACTTATAAGAGTAAGATTCTTAAACTCTTGATTTTCTTCAAAAACAGAACACGGGATATTAAACTCTTTAGCGCGTCTTAGTATATCATATTTTAGCCCTACTAAGGGTAAAATTACTATAGTAACTTTACTTATACTTAGAGAACTAATAAGTAAATAAGCTAGGGATTTTCCTACACTAGTAGGTAAAACCCCAAGAATATAAGGAATCTTTAGTAAAATCGACTTTACTAAGAGCTCTTGTTCAAGACTACGGAAACTAGCTGTAGAATCTTGAAGAAATTCTTTTAAAATACTACTAAGTATTAAATTAGAGTTATTCGAACTACTTAGATTTACTAAATCTAGAGTTTTAATTTTCTTATTAACCCGTAAGTTAATAGAGCTAAGGGAAGAAGCTTGACGACGATGTTTCCGACTAGTAGTAGAGTCTAAACTATTAGGCTCAACTACCAGACTATGAGAATATTTAATAGCTAAACTATTAGATAAATTTAAATTATTCTCTTATTCAGAAACGTCTTTTATTCTAAGACTAGTTTTATAGGTCTCTACTTGAGAACTACTACTATTAATCTTAAAATAAGTAAAATATCGTAAACAAAACGCTAAGTACTTATATTGTAAATTCGAATTAATGTTCTTAAAAACAAGACTATTACGGCCGTAAGTTAAATCTTCTATATTTAACGAGTGATTATATTGTGCGGCTACTAGCTCGTTCACGTGACTTTTATCCTCTTCAAGAAATAGAGTATTTAAATTAAGCTTCTCGAGCATAAATTCTTTAATAATAGTTATTATTACTTGTCGATAAATTTGAATTCCTATTTTTTGACCTAGTACTAAGCTAGAATAAGAGTTTAATTTAAGACTAAGGTCCCTAGACCCTAATAACTTATTATTAACAAAGAAAAAATAAGGTATTAAGCTTTTAATACTCTTTAATTTCTTAGAACTTAATAAAGAAATATTTAAAAATTCAATAAAAGGGTCGATTAAAACAATATAGAGTAATATAATCTCAGATAAATAAGGCGGTAAGTAACGAATATTAGACGCGCGCTTCTCACTTAAGGTTTGCCCCTTATAGTACGAAATATTAACAATAAATAAGCTACTACTTATATCGAGGAATATTTCTCGTATATCTTTAATACTATTAAGAAATCGAAGAGTTACTAGCTCTGTACCTCTAAGGGGGAGCCCTGTAGTAAGGTAAATACAAAGTAAGCAAAGCTTTTTAAACTCTAGTAAATCAGCTAAGTAAACTTTTACTTTTTCAGAATTTAATTCTAAATTATTATTAACTAAAATAAAGAACTGATTTAAAAGAGCTTTATTAGCTAAAATTTCAGACCGTAAAAACTCGCTATTATGTATAGAATTAGGACAAAAATCACGAAAGCATTTAAAAGGTGTAGTATTACTACGATCCTCGTACTTAGAGTAATCGCTAAGATTAATATCTTTATACCTAAACTTAGGAATATTAAAGAGTAATTTTTCTTTTAAAATACTATAAGTACTACTTAATACACTAGAAAATAAAGTACGTAAATCATTGCTACTAAGCGTGATTTTTTTATAAGAAACTGTCTCTTTACTAGTACTACTAATACTAATATAATTAAGAGTACTTATTTCCCGATTAATTCGAAAACAATACGCTCGATTATTTAAGACTTCACTTAAAGCACTATTTGTACTATTATTAAGATACTTATCTCGGAAAGTACGTAGTAGAGTAGTTAACTCTAAGCTATTATCTTTAAATAATTCGGAAAAACAATATTCAATAGTTAAAACCTGAACGCTATAAATAAACTTGGAATAATCTTGACTTAAAAGTAAGCTGTCTTTAATAGCTTTATTTTTCCCTATACTTATAGAGGCAAAAAAGCTATTAATTGAGCTATCAAAGATATTTAAATCCGTAGATTGTTTTAAAAGACTTATTATTAACTCTAATAATAAATCCTTAATCTTTACACTTAAAGAATCCCGTGATTTATTAATCTCTTGAATCTTCTTTAAAACCTCAATATTAGAACTCTCTAATAACGCGGAGTTAATAGAACTAGAGCTATCCGAACTACTCGGGCTACTAGTACTATT
>Ga0302280_1002839_pt1 | contig 12949 bp, 13 predicted proteins | sample III_Fen_E1_1_FD_198771 | JGI IMG/M metagenome (GOLD analysis project Ga0302280, IMG submission 198771) | Peat permafrost microbial communities from Stordalen Mire near Abisko, Sweden - III_Fen_E1_1 | ecosystem: Environmental > Terrestrial > Soil > Wetlands > Permafrost | place: Sweden: Abisko...
GGCCCCAATACCTGAACCTATTTTTCCTGCACATATAAGAGCTGTTATAACAGGTACAATTTCTCTTACCAGCGAAACCGATACTACAGAAGGCAGCCAAGACTCCGTTCCAAAGGCTTCCATGGAAGGATGCGATTGTATAGTAATTACCAATCCAATGATTAAACCAGTGGCACAAACCAAAACAAGCGACCTGTTGCCAATAAAAAAACATTGGTTAAGCAGTTCTTCAAATTCATATTTAGGGTGAAAAACTTCCCTGAAAAAACGACCAATAAAGGCTGATAAATTCCCAATTTCAAATAAAAAAGATTCAAAGGCTTTTGATTGCATATATTTTAAAATTATTGAAAAATATGAGCTTACAAATGTGGGAACATAAATACATCACGACTATGATTTACGTCATAATAAATAAATCAAAGTACAAGTTACAGCTTACAAATGCAGAAACAACAGTCATTATATCCTAAAGTTATAAACAATAATTGGCGCAAAAAAAGTAAATCTCAATTGCTATTTTCCCCTCATCCTAATTACATTTGCCCTTAGTATGAAAACGAAGTTTTTTTTTTACAGTTTTTTAGTTTTTAGTTTTAGCTTTTCTTTCGGTCAAAATACCGCAAAAAAGAATGTTAAAAAAAGCAATATTTATAAACTGCCATCTTATGAAGCATTGTGGGACATATACACCAAAGCCTCTCTGTCAGATACCTCTGCAGCTTTAAACTATTTTAATAAAGGTTTATCTAAATGTGTGAAAGATGATTATTTAGGAGCTGTAAAAGATTTTGACAAAGCCATTGAATTAGATAGCTGCTTTAAAGTGATATACAACAACCGCGGACTTGCTCAGCTCGAATTAAAGAAATATAAGGAGGCATTGATTGATTTTAATAAAGCTATTGAGTTCGACTCCGCTAACCCTTCCAGTTATTATTACAGAGCACTTGCAAAATTCGGTATAAATGATTTTAATGGAACTATTAATGATTGTAAAAAAGCCATGGGTATAAATCCTAAGCACGCTGAAGCCTGCGCAACATTAGGACAAGCGAAATTTCAACTAAATGAAAATTCTGAAGCACTTACTTATTATAAAACAGCAATTCAACTTAAACCAAACTTGGCATGGATGTATAATGAAAGCGCAAGAGCACGGTATAAATTAAAAGATTACGAAGGAGCTATAGATGATTATACGAAAGCTATTGAATTAGAGCCTCAGTCGATAGAGGCATACAGCAACAGGGGAATTGTGAAAAGAACAACAAAGGATTTAGAAGGTGCATTAAATGATTTTAATAATGCTATTACAATTAACCCCTTTTATGCCGCAAGTTATTTTTACAAAGCTACTACTGAATTTCAGTTAAATCAAAAACTAGAAGCGATCAAAGATTATGACAAAGCCATTGAACTAAAACCGGATTATGCTATTGCTTTTCATAACAGGGGATTGGCCAAATATTCCTTACGCAATTATACCGGAGCTGTGACAGATTTTGATAGTGCAATTTTACTTAAATCAGATTATGCAGAGGCATATAGCGGCAGAGGTGCAGCAAAAAAAGGGTTACAAGATAAGGACGGTGCTTGTGCCGACTGGCAGAAGGCAATAATACTTGGCAATCAAAACGCAGCCTATATGCTTGAAAATTATTGTCATGTTAAACCTCTGGAGTTGAAATGATTTTTATTACTCGTCGTGAAATGTTAATACAGGAATATGCGAATGAAAAGCCATTTTTTTTGTATTGCTTTCATGAAACAAACTTGATATAAAACTGTGTTTACGGGGAATCATTACCAATAAATCAGCATTGTGTTTATCAACAAATCGGTTGATGCCTTGCACCACATCGTCGTCTTTTCTTTCATGAATAGAGTAGTCAATAGCAGCAGGTATCTCGAGTGATTTATTTGTATTTTCAAAAATATACTCTAACAACCCCATTGCCAGATTGTTAGAATAGGTTTGTTTTTCGGCATGTTTACCAATGTTAATTACTATCAGTTGTGCATCAACCAATTTTACGAATTCAATTAATTTATCCACCGCTTTTGATCCTTCTACATGATTGTAATCGCAAGCAAATGCTATATTTTTAAGTTGTTTAAATTTTGCCTTTTCAGGAACGATAATGGTTGAACAATTTATATTTTTCACAACACGTGTAGTATTACTACCTATTACTACTTCCGATACTCTACCAGCTCCGTTAATCCCCATAACAATAAGGTCAATTTTCTGTTGATGCACAAAATGATTAACCTCATCAAAAATAAGCCCCATTTTAGTAATACCACTTATTATTATACTGCCATCGTGTTTGGCTTTTAGCTCACTTTCGTGTTTTTTCATTTCATGAACATTCAAATTTTTCATTTCCTGAGGAGAAGACATTACTATTGAAATGTCCGAAACAGAAACCGGAACATCAAACACATGCAATAGAATAACTTCTGCCTTTATCAACTTTGCCAACTCTATAGCATAATTAGCAGCATTTTTTGCTGTTTCAGAGAAATCTGTAGGAACCAGTATTTTTTTCATGGTAAATTAATATATAGATGACATTGCGATTTAAATTTTCGAACAAGATATAATTACTTGTTCATATAAAACATGATTGGCATCATTTAATTGATAAATTCATTGTCATTACTGATGATGATAAGGTTCATTCTTTAATATGGTCATGGCTCTGTATAATTGTTCTAAAAAAAACAACCGTACCATTTGATGAGAAAACGTCATTTTTGAAAGCGATACTTTTGCGTTTGCACGTTTATAAATTTGTTCCGAAAAACCGTATGGACCGCCAACTACAAACACAAGGTTTTTTATTCCTGAATTCATTTGTTGTTGAACAAAACTCGAAAACCCTATTGAATCATAGTCTTTTCCGTTTTCGTCAAGCAGTATAAATTTGTCTGAACTTTGTACATATTTTAAAATCAATTCTCCTTCTTTTTGTTTTTGTTGTTCAACACTCAATGCTTGTGTGTTTTTTAACGCCGGAATAACAATTGTTTCAAAAGATATATAATGTTTTAATCGGCTTTCATACTGGCTAATACCATTAATTAAATAGATATCCTCTGTTTTGCCGTTAAGTATAAATGTTATCTTCATAAAGCAGTTTTAGTAGTATAAAAATACGGTATTTTAATTTGCTTTATAAAAACTATATTTGCAACATCATTGATGCGACAAAAGGTATGTCCTAATTTATCAGGTGCTTGGCTTAATTATTGTGATATCATTACGAAAAAATTAACAACATGAAAAAAACCTTACTCTCATTTTTAATTGCTTCATTTCTTTCGGTTTCATTCACTATTGATATGATTGATGATGTTGCATCGGCAATACGTTCAGGTAACCCTAAAAATATTTCAAAATATTTTATTGAAAATATAGATCTCAAAGTAATTGAGCAGGAAGATATATACAGCAAGCAACAAGCAGAAATGATTTTAAAAGATTTTTTCACCAAACATTCTGTAAAATCTTTTACGATAGTGCACAGAAGTGCTCCTAAAAATGGCTCGCAATATATTATTGGTACACTTGAAACCCTTAACGGAAGATTCAGGGTTTATTTTTTAAACAAAACTACAGATACCGAAACACTAATTCAGCAATTTAGAATTGAAACAGAGAATGAGCAATAAACTTTTACCAGAAAGCCTTTATAATTTTAATATAAAACAATTTATTCATTCAGCATTGGCTGAAGATAAAGGCGACGGAGATCATACTTCACTTGCATGTGTTCCCGCTTCGGCTAAAGGTAAAGCACATTTATTGGTAAAAGAAAGTGGCATTATTGCCGGGGTAGCCTTGTCGCTTGAGATATTTAAACAAGTTGATAAAAATCTGAAAGTAACTATTTTTATAAAGGACGGGACTGCCATAAAAAAAGGCGACATTGTTTTAACTGTCGAAGGTAAAGCCCAATCTATATTATTAGCTGAACGACTGGTATTAAACTGTATGCAACGCATGAGTGGCATTGCCACATATACCAATAAATTAGTGCGGCTATGCAAAGGAACGAAAACTAGTGTTATTGATACAAGAAAAACAACACCCAATGTAAGGGGACTTGAAAAATGGGCTGTTGTTATTGGTGGAGGGGTTAATCATAGAATAGGTTTGTATGATATGATTTTAATCAAAGACAATCACATTGATTATGCAGGCGGTATACAACAAGCCATAGAAGCGGCAAACAAATATCTGAAAGCAAAAAATAAAAAATTAAAAATTGAGGTAGAAGCCCGTAATATTGATGAAGTAAAACAAATACTTGCTATTGGAAATGTAAGTCGCATTATGCTGGACAATTTTTCGATTGCTGATATTAAAAAGGCTGTTAAGCTTATCAATCACAATTATGAAACAGAAGCATCGGGAGGTATTACAGAAAAAAACATACAGAGCTATGCCAAATGCGGTGTTGACCTTATTTCGGTAGGTGCACTTACACATAATATCAAAAGCCTTGATTTAAGCCTCAAAGCAATATAACCATGCAACATAAAACCGTAAAGCTGGTAATCAAATTAAAACTTATTTACAATATTATTAAGGGGAGTAAAAAAATAAAACTACCCGGTTTTGAAGGAAAGTCGCTGTATGTAGTTTCGAAATTTTTTTTTGATGGAATGATTAACGGCTCGCTCAATATGCGTGCATCATCACTCGCCTTTAGCTTTTTTTTGGCATTGTTTCCTTCTATTATATTTTTATTCACACTAATTCCTTATATACCTATAAACAATTTTCAGGATTCACTATTTAACATCATGCAAACAATGCTTCCTAAAGCGGCGTTTCAGGCTACTGAAGAAACTATTATTGACATTATAAAAAATCCACATGGGGGCTTATTGTCGTTTGGATTTATTTCTGCACTTTACTTCTCTACCAATGGCTTTAAGGCAATGATGGATGCTTTTAATGAAACTTATCACAAAATAGAAACACGGACAGCATTGGCGCAACGCCTTGTTTCATTGGGCATGGTAATTATTTCAACGCTATTAATTTCAATAGCAATTATATTAATTATTTTTACTGAAATTATTTCCGAAAAATTAATTCGCGTTGATTCACTCTCCTTCTTTTTCATACACTTTGCAAAATATGTAATATTAATGGCACTTTGCTTAAGCTTTATTTCCATCAACTATTATTTGGGTCCCAAAGAAAAAGGCAGATTTCAATTAATATCACCGGGCTCTTTATTAGCTACCATTTTAATAATTTTTGCGTCGCTTATTTTTGCATTTTATGTAAACAATTTTGGAAGTTATAACAAACTTTATGGTTCTATAGGAACACTAATAGTGGTGATGATGTGGATTTATATCGTATCACTTATTTTATTGATAGGGTTCGACCTCAACGTAAGTATTAAAACTGCCAAGAATAAACACAAAAAATTATTGGAATTTATAGAGCCGGGTAAATAATAATTCGTGTGATTTATAATCTGAATTTTTCGATCAAATCTCTAATCGTTATTGAAATCTCGTTGCTTTTGCTGTCTTTTAGCTTCCTTTTTTCGCATACGAATGTTCAGTATTTCAACAAACAAAGAAAATGCTATTGAAATATAAATAACTGTTTTGTCTATTTCCTGATGTAGTGCATCTAAAATTAAAACGATGCCAATCATCAATAAAAATGATAATGCCAGCACTTTAATAGTTGGATTATCATTGATAAAATCGCTTACTTTTTCAGAGAATTTAATCATAATCAACATCGCAATTATTACTGCTGAAATCATGATTAATAAATTTCCTACCAAACCCACAGCTGTTAAAATGGAATCAAACGAAAACACAATATCAATCAGTACAATTTGTAATACAATAGCATTGAAATTTTCTGTTTTTACTTTCATTTCTTCTTCTTCATAACCTTGAATTTTATTGTATAATTCTATGGTCGTTTTATATAACAAAAACACACCACCGCTAAACAATATAACGTCTCTGCCGGTAACACCAAATGCGCCGATATAAAACAATGCATCTTTTAATCCAACAATCCACGAAATACTGAACAACAAAATCACACGCATTATCAGCGCAAGCATCAATCCTAGAGTTCGTGCTTTGCCTTGTTGTGCGCGAGGTAATTTATTGGCAACAATTGAAATGAAAATGATATTATCAATTCCTAATACCACTTCTAAAACCGAAAGTGTTATTAAGCTTATCAATGAAGCTATTGAAAATAATTCTTGAAAATCTTGAGTTAAGTGCATGAAGTTATTTTTGCGCTAAAGTAATAGTTTTTTAAGGATATTGATGAACATCCTTTTTATTCTGGCTAACCATAAATTATTTTTATTCCTGCATTCAAAGTTATTTTCAAAATAATGAAGTATTAAATAACAATGCTATTTATCTTATCGCCGGCAAAAGGCATTAATCGAACATCTTTTCATAAAAATAAAAAATAGATAAATGGAGTTTACAATTACTTATATTTGCGTAATCGCAAAGAAAATATTTTATGTTAAAGCCAGCAGAAACAACATCTGTTAGCAATTCTAAAAAGATTGCAAGACAAGATTTTATAAATGAAATTTTGAACGACTACCGTATAGCTATTGAAAGTCGAGAAGCAAGTCTTTTGGGCAGGCGTGAAGTACTTTCAGGCAAAGCAAAATTTGGAATTTTTGGCGATGGAAAAGAAGTGGCACAAGTAGCAATGGCAAAATATTTTAAGGAAGGGGATTTCCGTTCCGGCTATTACCGCGATCAAACATTTATGTTTGCCACCAATAACTTAACGCTGCAACAATGGTTTGCAGGGCTTTACGGACAAACCAACTTGGAAAAAGAACCAATGACAGGTGGTCGCCAAATGGGTGGACACTTTGGCACGCATAGCTTAAACCCTGATGGCACATGGAAAGACTTAACTAAAATCAAAAACTCTTCGGCTGATATTTCCTGCACGGCAGCACAAATGCCACGTTTAGTGGGTCTGGCAATGGCATCAAAATATTATAAACAAAATACCGAGCTGCAAAAAGTACCTTTCACCAAATTTTCGAACAAAGGAAACGAAATTGCTTTTGGGACAATTGGTGATGCAAGTACTTCCGAAGGTTTGTTTTTTGAAGCCATCAATGCAGCAGGCGTTATGCAAATACCTATGCTCGTGTCCGTTTGGGATGATGATCATGGAATTTCTGTTCCTAAAAAATATCAAACAACCAAAGAAAGTATTTCGGAAATATTAAAAGGTTTTCAGCGCAATAATAATGTGAAGGGCTACGAAATATTTAAAACGAAAGGCTGGAACTATTCACATTTATGCGAAACGTATGAAAAGGCAGTTAAAATTTGTAGAGAAGAACATGTACCTGTATTAATTCATGTTGAAGAAGTAACACAACCTCAGGGACACAGCACATCAGGCTCACACGAACGTTACAAGTCGCAGGAACGCTTACAATGGGAGCTGGATTTTGACCCCATCAAAAAAATGCGTGAATGGCTATTGGAAACGAACATTGCTAACGATGAGCAATTAAAGGAACTTGAAGAAAATGCTAAACAAAATGTGATTGAAGCCAAAAATGCTGCATGGAAAGAATACATTACGCCTATCTTGCACCAACGAGATGAGGTTATTGATTTGATTGATGCGATTGCTATGGAATCGGATCATTTACAGTTAATAACAAACATAAAAAATGAATTAGCGACCATAAAATCACCCATACGAAAAGAAATATACAATGCCGCAAAAAAGGTATTAAGGCTCACACGCACAGAAAACATAAATATAAGAACCCTGCTGATTGAATGGTTGAACAAAGAAAAAATTGCCAACCATGACCGTTACGGTTCTCATTTATATAGCGAATCGGAAATGAACGCTACCAAAGTTGTTCCCGTGAAAGCAGAATTTGAAGGAGAACAGAAAATAGCAGACGGGCGGGTGCTTCTGCGCGAAAATTTTGATTGCATACTTGCCAAATACCCTGAAGTAATAATATTTGGTGAAGATTCCGGAAAAATCGGAGGTGTTAATCAAGGTTTGGAGGACTTACAAGCCAAGTATGGCGAAGCACGGGTATTTGATACAGGTATACGCGAAGCCACCATTATTGGACAAGCCATTGGGCTATCCTTAAGAGGCTTTAGACCTATTGCTGAAATACAGTATTTAGATTATTTGTTATACGCCTTACAAATTTTGAGTGATGATTTGGCCTGCCTGCAATACCGTACCAAAGGCATGCAAAAAGCACCCATCATTATACGTACAAGAGGGCATCGTTTAGAAGGCATTTTCCACAGTGGCTCCCCAATGGGAATGATTATCAATGCGCTACGTGGAATATATGTATGTGTGCCTCGAAATATGACGCAGGCTGCCGGTTTCTATAATACAATATTGGCAGGGGATGAACCTGCATTGGTAATAGAATCATTAAACAGTTATCGCCTGAAAGAGCAGGTACCATCAAACATTGGTGAATTCAGAGTACCATTGGGAGTTATAGAAATATTAAAAGAAGGTAACGATGTAACACTTGTAACCTATGGCAGTTGTTGTAAACTGGCTATGGAAGCGGCTCAGACATTGGAAATAGATGGAATATCAGTGGAAGTGATTGATGTACAAACCTTATTACCTTTCGATTTGAATAAACAAATTGTAGAATCTGTAAAAAAGACAAACCGCCTATTGGTTTTGGATGAAGACGTACCCGGCGGAGCAAGTGCATACATTTTACAAAAGGTACTAGAAGAACAAGACGCTTATCATTATTTAGATTCATTACCTAAAACATTATCGGCAAAGGCACACCGCCCTGCTTATACATCTGATGGAGATTACATTTCAAAACCAAGTGCCGACGATATTTATGATGCTGTATACGATATTATGCACGAAGCCAATCCTGAAAGCTTTCCGGAGATTTACTAAGAATGAATAATGTATCTCGCCTTAGCAGGACTATGAGCTAGTTTCACATAAGCAGAGAATGGCAATTTTTCGATTGCATTGTAAAAAAAACATGGCATTAATTGTATAAATCCACTCATTTCAACTTCACAATTGAATCCTAAATACATCCTTAACCTTATTACCTTTTCTTTATTACCTTTGCTTTCGCATAGAACCTAGTACAATGAAACTTAAAGTTTGCGGATTAAAATATAAAGAAAACATTGAGCGAATAGCTCAATTGAAAGTCGACTATTTGGGCTTTATTTTTTATCCTAAATCAAAGCGTTATGTTGGTGAAGATTTTGAAATGCCTCTTATTACAAGTAAAACAAAAACGGTGGGTGTGTTTGTAAATGCCGATGTAAATTATATTATCGAAAAGGTTAACAAATATAATTTGGATATAGTGCAACTGCATGGCGATGAAACAGCCGACTATTGCAGGTTAGCAAAAGAGCAACTAAAAAATATTGAAATAATAAAAGCTTTTGGCGTGAATGAACAGTTTAATTTTAATACATTAAACGCTTACACCAACCATTGCGATTATTTTTTGTTTGACACAAAAACAAAAGAATATGGCGGAAGCGGACACCATTTTGATTGGAAAATTCTTGAAAAATATGATGATGCGCTGCCTTACTTTTTAAGTGGTGGCATCGGACTTAAAGAAGCCGAAACCATAAAAAAAGAAAAAACAAAACTCAATGCTTATGCTATTGATGTAAACAGTAAATTTGAAATTGAACCTGGTTTTAAAAACGTGGAGATGATTGAGACATTAATTAACAATTTGTTGATTTAGAGAACCTCAATCAACAAAATTAAAGGTGGCTGAGGTATTCAAAGCCACAGATTAAAAAATCGAGAATTTTCAATATTTATTTCGAGAACCACAATCAACAAAGGCAAAGGTGGTCGAGGCTTCAGAAGCCACAAATTGAAAGATTATAAACAACTTTTGACTAAGTACTAATATGAATAATTATCAGGTAAACGAAAAAGGATATTACGGGAACTATGGTGGAGCCTTTATTCCCGAGATGTTATATCCAAATGTGGAAGAACTTCGTCAAAAATATCTGACGCTGATAAACGAAGAAAGTTTTCAGCAGGAATGGAGAGATTTATTACGCGATTATGTTGGAAGACCTTCGCCATTATACCATGCAAAAAGACTTTCGGAGCATTATAAAACAAACGTTTTTTTAAAGCGAGAAGATTTGAATCACACAGGTGCACACAAAATAAACAACACACTCGGACAAATTTTGTTGGCAAAACGTTTAGGAAAAACACGCATTATTGCCGAAACCGGTGCAGGACAGCATGGTGTAGCTACTGCCACCGTTTGCGCATTAATGGGCTTGGAATGTATAGTATTTATGGGTGAAGTGGACATAGAACGTCAGGCACCCAACGTGGCTCGTATGAAATTGTTAGGAGCAAAAGTTGTACCTGCCACCAGCGGTAGTAAAACCTTGAAAGATGCTACCAACGAAGCCATTCGTGACTGGATTAACAATCCGGTTGATACTTATTACATCATTGGTTCTGTCGTTGGACCTCATCCCTACCCTGATATGGTAGCCCGTTTTCAAAGTATTATCAGCGAAGAAATGAAAATTCAATTGCTTGAAAAAACAGGCAATGAAAACCCAGACTGTATCATTGCATGTGTTGGTGGTGGAAGTAATGCCGCAGGTGCTTTTTATCATTATTTGGACAATAAAAATGTAAAACTTGTAGCAGTTGAAGCTGCCGGAAAAGGAATACATTCAGGACATTCGGCTGCTACCAGCGTGTTGGGCAAAGCGGGTATTATTCACGGAAGCAAAACATTGTTAATGCAAACGGAAGACGGACAAATAACCGAGCCATATAGCATTTCAGCAGGACTGGATTATCCGGGTGTTGGACCAATGCACGCCAATTTATTTGAAACAGGAAGAGCAACCTTTGCTTCTATAACCGATGATGAAGCCATTAAAGCAGTATTTTTGCTTTGCGAAAAAGAAGGTATTATTCCTGCTTTAGAAAGCGCACATGCTCTTGCCTATTTAGAATATCTAAAAGCCAAACCAGCGGATAACATCGTAGTAAACTTATCAGGCAGAGGAGATAAAGATTTGGCAACGTATATGAGGTTGATGAAGTAATAAGGATTTTTATAAAAATTAAATCAACAAATGATTTCAAAAACGAGTTAAGCTCCATATTAATTAACCTTTTTAATTAATTATCTTTGAAATATGATAACGAAAAACGAAATATTAGTTAAGCTAAAAGAGCTTAAACCTTCTCTGCAAAGTAATTATGCAGTTAAAGAAATTGGATTATTTGGTTCGTTTTCTGATAATACCGCTAATGAAAGTAGCGATATTGATATATTAGTAGAACTGGAACAACCTATAGGATGGAAATTTTTTTCCCTGGAACTTTATCTTGAAAAAGTATTTAACAGGAAAATAGATTTAGTTACTAAAAATGCTCTTAAAAAGCAAATTAAAGAAGGCATTTTAAAACAAGTTAATTACGTTTAGTGAAAAAGGAAGAACGCACATACCGCATTTACCTTGAAGATATTCAAATTGCAATGGGCCGAATTGCTGAATATATTGAAGGATATGCATTTATTGATTTTAAAAGAGATTATAAGACGGTTGACGCTGTAATTAGAAATTTTGAAATTATTGGCGAAGCATCCAAAAGTATTCCACAGGAAATTAAAGATAAGTATCCTCAAGTACCTTGGAATGAAATGTATTCATTGCGCAACAAAGTGTCGCACGAATATTTTGGTATTGATTATGAAATAATATGGGATGTTGCATACAATTATCTTCCTGAAAATAAAATACAAATTGATGATATTTTAGAAAATGAAAAGAACTAGAGAATTTATCCAATGAACAAAATCAACAATTTATTTCAAGAAAAAAAAAGCAATATACTATCGGTATACTTTACAGCAGGCTTTCCGGGTTTGAACGATACCGCTACTATTTTAAAAGAGTTAGAAAGTAACGGAGTAAATCTTATTGAAATTGGAATGCCATTTTCGGACCCTCTGGCGGATGGGCCTACCATACAGCGCAGTAGTGAAATTGCGCTTGAAAATGGGATGAATATGAAATTGTTATTTGAACAATTAAAACAATACGATTTGCGAAAGTCAACATCAGCAATGATTTTAATGGGTTACTTAAATCCCGTAATGCAATATGGAATTGAAAAATTCTGCAAAGATGCATCTGCACTGGGCGTTGATGGTGTTATTCTGCCTGATCTGCCAATGTTGGAATACATCAATGAGTACAAAGCAATATTTGAAAAATACAATCTAAAAAATATTTTTCTTATTACTCCTCAAACTACAGAAGAGCGCATTCGCCTGATTGACGAGCACTCTAATAGTTTTATCTACATGGTTTCATCATCAAGCACCACAGGAGCAAAAGTAGGAATAGCGGATGAACAGGAAAAATATTTTAACCGCATTAAAGGAATGAATCTTAAAAATCCTACGCTTATTGGATTTGGAATATCTGACAATAAATCATTTATAAAAGCATGTGAATTTGCTAATGGTGTTATTATTGGCAGTGCTTTTATCAACGCCATTGACAGAAGTATTGATTTGAAAAAAGATGTAGCAACTTTTGTAAAGAATATTATAGGATAGTTTATATTCTGGGAGTCAAATACGATACCCCCGTTTTGAAAATTACAAAACGAGGGCATGCATCACTAACCAACTAATTTTTTAAGCGTTTTCTACTTTTTATATGCAATTGCAATTGTTGCTTTTGCATTTGTTATTTCTACAGCACTTGTTCCATTGTATAGTTTACAAGAAAATTCAACTTGTACCTTTTTGGTAGGATCTCCATTTTCATTATTTATATAATCTTCTACAGATACAATTTTAAACGAACTGTTTTCAGA
>Ga0302280_1002842_pt1 | contig 12941 bp, 12 predicted proteins | sample III_Fen_E1_1_FD_198771 | JGI IMG/M metagenome (GOLD analysis project Ga0302280, IMG submission 198771) | Peat permafrost microbial communities from Stordalen Mire near Abisko, Sweden - III_Fen_E1_1 | ecosystem: Environmental > Terrestrial > Soil > Wetlands > Permafrost | place: Sweden: Abisko...
TAGTGTCTGTGTTTGAAACACCGTGCACTATGCCACTTGAAGAAGTGAAGCGATAGGTACCATATTTGGTCACTTCAAGAATGTTTGGATAATTCATTAAAATATACTGCATTAATTTTTCCACATCCTTTGCCGAGCCATAGCCACCGGATTGTGTAATGTTGATATCGAGGCCATTTGGATTGTAATAAACCATAGATGAAAGGCCGAGTTTCTCTGCTTCTTCATTCATTTCTTCAACAAAATCGTGGCCAGGATATAAGGCATCATAGGTTTCAGCAATGGCATAGGCTCCGTCATTTGATGAGACAATAAGAGAGAAGTCTAAAAGCTCGTTGAATGACCACTTTTCATTAAGAAGTAATCCGTTGTCGCCATCTTGATTGAGTGCTGCCTGGTCGATAGTGACGGTAGTGGTAGCTGGCAAATTTTCAGTTGAGACGAGGCCCATCATTAATTTTGTAAGTGACGCAAGCGGTCTTACAGTGTCCGCATTCTTTTGATAGACGACCTGCCCTGTCTTTACATCATAGATATAGTAGCTTGCGGCTTGAATGGGTAGATTGGCAAAATAAACACTTGCTGGAATGGCCAGTGTGGTTGTCGCCGTCTTCGCAAGTTCTTTTTTAGCAGCCTCGTTTTTTACAAAGAAAAAAAGACCTGTGCCAGCAAGGATCAGGATGATAAGGCAAAAGATACTGCCTAGGAGGAGCCGATTGTTAGGATTCTTTTTCTTCTTCATTTGTTGCATTAACGAAGGTATCTATTTCTGTGGTCGTCGACTGATACTCTGGTAAATCTTCAATCTTACTGATGCCAAGGTGGGCCAAAAGTTCTATAGTTGGGCGATAAAGAAAGGCGCGCTGATCATCCGGTGCTTGTATCTTTTCTACTAGACCTCTAATAAGAAGATTGCGTAGAATAAAATTTGAATTAACCCCTCGGATGTAGTCGATCTGACTGCGCTTAATCGGACCCTTGTACAAGACGATGGACAACGTTTCGAGGCCAGCCTTACCGAGATCGCGAGTGAGCTCTTCTTTAGTAAGCTCTTCAATGACAGACGACATTTCTGGAGAGGTGCCGAGCATTACTTCGTCGTTATTACGAATGAGTACAATGCCACGTCCAGACAGCTTTTCTTCTAAGGTTTCCAAGGCACGATTGACCTCTTCTTCAGACACTTTCAAAAAAGTGGCAAGTTTTTTGGCCGTCACACTCTCCCCTTTCCAAAATAATAATGCTTCAAGCTTGGCTTCTAATGGCATGAAATAAATATAATCAATTAAAGTATCGTGGCACTCCGACATCCTGCGATTCCATCTGAATATCTTTAAAATGTTCGTCTTGAGTGACTTCGATTATACCTTGTTTTACTAATTCTAGCATGGCCAAGAAGCTGACAATGATATTGACCTTCTCAGTATGATGTTTAGAGAAATCCTTAAAGGTCATCTTAATGCTGGCTTGCACTCGCTTCGTGAGGTTTCCAATCATTTCTTCAAGTGAAATGACTTTCTTTACAATAGCCTTTGGAATCACTTCCACCTTTGGAATACTTTTGAGTACGTCTTTAATAGCGGCAAAAATACCAGCCACAGACATTCCTTCCTGGGGTGAGAAAACTGGTATTACCGGAGCATTCTGGCTTTTCGGAAAAATAATATTCTTGCCAAAAAGTTCCTTAACATGAACGCTAAATTCTTTAATACGCTGGTATTCCTTTAACCGACGCTCAAGATCTTCAATATCACCTTGTTCCTCACCTGAGAGATCAAGTGTCGGTAGAAGTGACTTTGATTTAATAAGAAGAAGTGTGGAAGCAATTAAAATGAAATTTGCACTTTCGGGAATAGAAAATGTGGGTAGATTTCGAACGTAGGCAATATAATCATCGGTTACCTTAGTAAGGGAGATATCATTGATAAAAAGTTTTCGTTTTTCAATGAGTCCAAGTAGGAGATCGAGAGGACCTTCAAAGACCTCTGTTTTTATTTGAAATTTCTGTTGAGATTGAGAAGGTTGACTATTCATTTAATTATTTTATCACATGTTTAGTCTTCGTCCTCATCACCCTCACCCTCATTTTGTGGTTTATCCTCTATATCTTTATCGCCTTCCTGCACAATAAAGCCACCGGCCTGTAGTTCCCAAAGTTTTTTGTAGAGACTACCCTCTTTTACAAGAAGCTCTTCGTGAGTGCCTTCTTCAAGAATGGCTCCATCCTGCACAACAACGATGCGATCCATCTTTCTAATAGTGGAAAGTCGGTGAGCGATCACGATCGTGGTCTTACCACTCATTAATTTTTCCAAGGCATCTTGAATCAATGCTTCTGAATGTGAGTCGAGACTAGATGTGGCTTCATCGAGAATGAGAATGGGAGCATTCTTCAAAATAGCTCGGGCAATGGCTACTCGCTGACGTTCACCGCCGGAAAGCTTAATACCACGTTCGCCCACAAAAGTGTCATATTTTTTAGGAAGGTTGTCTATGAACTCATCGCAGTGTGCTAGCTTAGCTGCTTCTATCACTTCGCTATCCGTAGCTTCTGGTCGGCCATAGCGAATGTTTTCCATTAAGGTGCGATGAAAAAGAATTGGATCCTGTGGCACAAGACTAATATAATGATGCAAACTTTCCTGAGTGACATTTTTAATATCCTGCCCATCTACAAGAATTGCTCCCTTATTTATTTCATATAGTCGAAGCAAGAGACGTACGAAGGTAGATTTTCCTGCTCCAGATGGGCCAATGAGAGCAACCTTTTCTCCGCCCTTAATATCAAGATTAATCCCTTTAAGTACTTGGCGTGATTCATTGAAGCTAAATGCTACATCCTTAAATTCAACTTCTCCAGACTTCATTTTTAGATCAGTAGCACCAGGTATGTCTTTAATTTCATGTTGTAGCTCTAATATTTCTACCATTTCCTTAGCATCAGAAAATCCTTCGTAGAAATCTCGGATGACGCGACTAAAATCCCACATATTGTATCCAAGACCGAGAATGTAGGATTCAAAGAGTACAAAGGTTCCAAGATTTATTTCTCCTGCAGCCCAAAGAGGGATACTGAAATAAAAGAGAATAAATTCCATGAAGACCATGAGTAGGGCCTGGAAGGCGTCAGCTGCTCCTGCGAGATTGTTTACAAAGATTGTAAGACGAGACTGGATGGAAGTGATGTCGAAGAATGTGCCGCGCTCTCTTTCCTGCCCAGTGAAAAGCTGAATGGTGTTATGATTGGTGATGGCATCGGCAAGCACAGCAGAAGCTTTCGTATCGGCCTCTGATTTTTGCAGGTCATATTTCAATTTGAAACGGGCATAAAAATAATTAAAGGTCAGGAAGATAATCATCCAAACCATAACAATGATACTTATCTCTCGATTGATAGTATATAAAATAGCAATGGTGCCAATGATGCGCACTCCAAGCGGAATAACATTCCAAAGCACGCGATCTGTCAGACGCTCATAAGCACGAGAATAACGACCAATGCGTTGAGTGAGTGAGCCAGTAAAATTGTTAGCAAAGAAGGTGTATGAATGATTGATGAGATAGCTGAAGGCGTCTTGTTTGAGTTTAGCTGAACCCTTTGCAGTGAAGCGGTCAATACCAATTTGGCCGAAGCGATTGAAGAGCCATGAAATAAAATTTAAAACAAGAACAATGAGAATAATGTGACGAAGAGTGGGCTCGACAAGGGCTTTGCTCCCCGTTGTCACGAGGTCATTGAAGAACGTTCGATAAAATAGAGGCGTCACAAGACCGAAGATGGTAGAGCCGACACTACCAATAAGCGTCAGCCATAGCCAAAACTGCAAGGTTTTCATGACCTTCCAGTATGATAGCCAGACTTGTTTTGCGCCTACAGGCGAATATTTTTGTGCCATTTAATTATGTTTGTGTTCGAAATTACTTTGATAGGAGTGTGTCAATGCGATTGAGGTCTCTTGGAAAATCTGAGGCTTCTTTAACATTAGCAAGGTTAAGCATTCGAGCAGTAAGTCGTTCAAGACCTGTGGATGATCCTCCATGTGGTGGCATTCCGTACTTAAAAGCTTGAAGATAAAATGAGAATTTTTCAGGATCTAATCCTCGACTCTTCATTTTTTCTACTAACTCATCGTAATTGTGAATACGCTGACTACCACTGTTTATCTCTAGTCCTCGGAATAGAAGGTCAAAGCTTTTTGATAATGAAGGATCCTTCCCATCTGCATAGGTATAGAATGCACGTTTCTTTGTTGGGAAGTGAGTGATGAAGACAAAGTCACAACCTTTTTCTTTTAGTGCCCATTCGCAGATTTGTCTTTCGTGTTCTGGTTCTAGATCTTGCTCCCCTACTGCCTTTCCACCAAATTCCTTTTCTATGATTTCTTGAGCTTCAAGAAGGGTCAGAATAGGAAACTTCTCTGCTAATTGTGGAACAGGGACATTAAACCTAGTAAAAATGTCGGCATGCTTTGATGCTGCCGCATTGACGACATCTCGAATAACATTTTCTAGAACGGCCATTATATCAAGATGATCATTAATAAAGCCCATTTCAAAATCCATTTGGGTTAGCTCACTTAAGTGTCGACTAGTAGCATGTTTTTCTCCACGAAAGATTTTGGCAATCGTAAAGGCTTTTTCAAAAACTCCGACCATTATTTGCTTGTAAAATTGTGGACTTGTGGCAAGAAAGGCTGTCTTGTCATAATAGTAGTCAACCTTAAAAGCTGCCGCTCCTCCTTCTGCGTCCCCTCCTACTAGTGCTGGAGCTTGAAACTCTGTAAAGTCTTGTTTCTGCAAAGATTTTCTGTACTCATCTACAAGAGTAGCTTGCATAGTAAAAATATCTTTTGCTCGGTCTGTACGAAGTGTAAGTGGCAGATGGTCTAAATATGTATCAAGGTTGAGCTCAGTGTCTTTCTCAAATGGCAATTCTTTAGCCTCACTTAATACTTCAATACCGAGGATCTCAAGTTCAATGTCGCCGTTTAGTTTTTCGGCCTGAACATTTTTCTCAGGGCGTTTATTTACCTTTCCGTGCACAGAGACAACCCACTCAGGTCGAAGTCGAGCCCCTACTTCATGAGCCTCTTTTGCATTTGGAAGAATGACACCTTGGACGACTCCTGACTTGTCGCGGAAATCGAGAAAGATGAGCTTACCTTGATCTCTTCGCACATCTACCCAGCCCTTAATAAGCACTTCCTGTCCCTCTTGTGCCTTGAGGTCTTTAATATAGGTACGTTCGGTGATTGTGGCCATAATGCATAGTATCTTAGCAATAAATTGAGAAATAAAAAAGCCGCCCCGATTTTGAAGCCGGGGCGGCTGTTGATGTGCTTGCGTTGAGTTGTGCTAGACCACGATGAGATTTGTGGTCCTTAGCCCGAGATGCGGAGCGTATTCGAGAAAGATCTCGTCACCCCACCACTTGTCGATGAAGGTAAGGCTGGGTCCGATGAAGTGCTTTATCTCGGCGACCTCAGGCAGCCAGACAGGCTCGCCAGCAGTGATTGAGATATTGCTTGTCTCCGGAGAGTGATGAATGTAATCACCAACTGTCGACTTGCAGAAGTGTGAGTACTCTTTGCTGAAGAGCATAAACTCCTGCCATAACGCTTCAATATTGGGAGGCGCTGGGAAGGTGTACTTCAGTGGGCGAATTTGGCGGAGCCATAGGAAGGCAAGAAGCTGTAGGAAACCTCCCCAGCATTCCTGCCGGCTTTCCAGGCCAAACCTTCTTTTGAGGACTTCGTGAATTGCAGCTGTCTTGTATGTCCCCTCGCCCATCTTGTGGATGCGGGCAAAGAGTTCATATTGTTGAGTGCTTGGGTGTGTTTGGCCAGTTATGATCATTTCTAGTAGCATTTAGCAGGTTCCTTTCATGTTAAAGTTTCACTTTCAAATAGGACAATACTGAATAACCATAACTTTGTCAAGAGATGCTTTCAGTAGTGTCTAGAACCCTGGGAAATAATCCGTCTTAATATGAGTAGCTTTGAGGTGAAGCGATCGAAGAGCACGTTTCATTGCTGTGACGAGAACGTCAGGGCCAGAAATGTAAAAGTAACGTTCGGCAAAGTCAGGAACATTTTGTCTAATAAAGTCTGCATTAATCACTCCCTTGCTTTGTGCCGTCACAACATAAAAAGTTTTAATGCCAAGCTTTTGTTCTGCTTCGCTAAGTACATCCTTATAGGCGGTGTGTTCTGGCATTCGACTCGAGTAAAGTACGACAATGTCTCGTTTCTCTTTCTTTAGTATAAGACTTTGAATCATACTTCGAAATGGTGTGATGCCAATGCCTCCGGCAATGAAGGCAAGCTTTTTAGTTGGATCCTTCGGCAAAGTAAAGTCTCCAGAAAGGGCCGCAGCAGTGACTTGTCCATTTTCAGGCATTGCCATTAAGGCTTTTTTATAGCTACTACTTTCTGCCTGAGTGGGTGCAAGGCGAATACCAATACGCAATTCCTTTTCTTCAGGAGCGGAAGCGATGGTGAAGTAGCGGCGCACTCCTCGCGTGTCTGGATTGTCATGCCCTACTGTCCATTCCATATATTGTCCGGCAAAGAAAGCCATTGGACGATCTAAGCCAAAGACAAAGTCGTAGGTATTTTCTGCCACCTTAATTTTTTCTTTCAGATAAAGGGAAATCTTTTTAGTTGGGCTAAGCAGATAGGAAAAAATATTTCCGACAAGTAGAGCGGATTCAGGGGTAAAGTAATACGAAAAAATACTTATTTGTGGAGCAAAAAGAAAACCAGTGAAAGCCCCGTAAAGTATTCGTTTGATCCGAGTAGTGGGTGTAGTAGAAGGCTCAGTAAGCATGACGAAGGCAAAGAAGAAGACAGGTGCGTGTAATGTGGCCTTATAGATTGTTTCCCAAATGCCAATATTGTTTTGCAAATTTAAAATAATGGTCGTAGTATAAAAGACAATCAGGAAGCTGAGAACAAGGTCAAAGCGGCGAATCTTTCGTACGACGAGTAGGCCACCGATGGCAACAAAGATAAGCATGACGCCGTTACCTATCCACCATGTTGCGGATTGATTGATAACAATAGCTGTGATAAAAACAGCGGCTGCAGCTGGGTTGAAGAAGTGTTTTTTGCGATAAGCGATTAAGTATTTTGTGGCAATGGCAAGAACGGCGGCCCAAAATAAAAAGCCAAAGCCCGCAAACGAAGCGGCCGGATTAATGATGAGGGCAAGAATGAGTGCTGTGATGTAGACAGAGTCGTTGTTGATGGGCGCCTCATAAACCTTGGCAAAGATCCAGTTTGTGCCAAGACATACGGCCATAATGACAATCGTGGATACAACAATGGCAAATCCTCCGTACGGAAGCCAACCTATAAATCCAAAGACTGTGGCAATTCCTAGGAGAGCGTATAAATAATAAATGACGACTCGATACATCGTCACTTTATTGAGCATTCCATCTATAAATCGTAGTGGTTTATTCATTCTTTTATTTTACAATATATTTGTTAAAACCCGCAGTCATCTCTTCTTTGCCACCGACGTGTGTAACGACGGCTTCAAGCTCACTCCGTGACTGAATAAAGCTAAGTGCCTTGTTCCCCATCACAAAAGCCGCTGTTGCAAAACGATCTGCTTCATAACAATTTTTGCCAATTACAGTAAGTGCGACAAGATCTGTAACAGCCTTTCCTGTCCTAGGATCATAAATATGCTGACCGCGTTCATATGTTCCTGATGTAGCAATTCCCTCTCCGTTTGCTAAAGCCACTATTTTAAGAAGAGAATCTTTCTTGAATGGGTCACGGATACCCACCCGCCAAGGCCCCTTGTCTTCATTGTGACCACTTACTTGAATGTCTCCGCCAGCCTCAATAAAAAAGTTTTCATAGCCCTCTGCCTTAAGAAGAAAACTTGCTTGATAAATTGCCCAGCCCTTCACTAGTCCGGAAGGATCACAGGTGCCATCTTTTTTGTAAATGTCGAAGGCACCATTTGTAATTTCTTTTGTCTCTTCACAAAGCTTAAAAACTTTTTGTACTTTTTCTGAGGCATCTTTTAATTTTAATTCTCCGCTATTGATCCGGCTGATCTCGCTTTCTTTTTTATATGTACTGAATGTTTCGTCCACCCACGTGAAGTAACCAAAGATTTTTTCAAAAATCTCTGGTGTTGGTGTGCCGATAATGTCGACGCTTACCGGCATGCCCATAATGATGCGGGCCATTCTCATATGTGTTAGGCTGCAGCTTGACTAAGAGCGGCTTGAAGTGATTGTTCAAATGCCTGACTGGTCTGAGTAGCTCCTGAAACAATATTTACATTAGCGGACTGTGCGGCTACAGCTTCAGCAGAAAGTCGTGGCATGGCACCTGCGTTGATCTGCTTAGAAGTTCCCCTGTCATTTGGATACTGCAAGAAGGTAACATTTGAGATCTTGCCAGCTGTAATGTTGACTGCAACCTGAACGCTTCCAAAGTAAGCATCAGCTACGCTTCCAGTATAGGTGCCGTCTTTGTAAGTGCCAGAAGTTGAGCCAGTAGCGCCCGTACTGCCGGTTGTGCCCGTTGGTGTAGCGACTGTGCCGGTGGGCGTGACAGAAGTAATAGGTGTAGTGGTGGAAGGTTTTAGATAGGTTTCATAGGCGTATCCGATAAAGGCTACGATAACAACAGCTCCCAGTGTGATCTTTTTCGTAATGGATTTCATGTAATTTTATATTGACTTTGATGAATATGTGACTAACAGTATACCCTACGCGCTAATGGGAGGACAAGGTGCATTTTCTTTTACTTTCTTAAGAATTTTTTCATACATGTCGATAAGAGGCTTTTCTCCATTGTCTCTTGTAAAATAGGCAAAGCCTGGACGAGTATTGAGTTCAAGAAGTACGAGCTCGTTATTTTGGTCAAGAAGAATATCCAAGCCAGTAAATTGAACGTCTAAACACTTATATAAAGGTAGTATAAAAGCATTAATTTGCCTATAAAAATCTATAGTATCTATTAAAACTGCTCTGGAATTTTTTTGATGAAGTGGACTTAAATTTCCTGTAAACTTTGCGTTGGAAAGTTCTTTTTCGTAAATGAGAACAATTTCCCTCTCAAAGACAATAACTCTATATTCCTTCTCTATTCGAATATATTCTTGAGCTATAGCAATGTAATCATAGTTGGGAGAATCTTTTCGATATATTTCCTGTAGGGCATGAAGTATTTCGCTTTCTAAATGACACAAGAAGACGTTAATGCCTTTTGAGCCCGAATTCATTTTTACTATAACAGGTAAGCTAAAGGTTGAAGTGATTTTTTTAACAATAGCATGGTGTCCTTCTTCAACAATATATTTAATATAGTCTTTGTTTTGATGGTGAGGATCAAAAAATGCAAGTGTTTTTGGTGCTCTAATGTTTTCTTTAAGGAGTGTGTATGAAAACTCCTTGTCTCTGCATATTTTGCTTATACCTTCATCATTAAAGGGTGTGGCAAAGTTTACAAAAAATAAAGGTTTATTGAGATGAACAGAGAGAAAATTCTCATTTTGATCATGGGTCACACACGTAATACCCAGCCTTTCGCAGGCTAGTTTAATACACCTAGTGTTTGGAAGAGTATTTGCATTCATAGGATTGTACTTAATAGAGCGTCACGCCAATCTTCTCACGAACGAGCTTCATCTTTGCTTCAGCAGTAGCTCGCGCTTTTTCGCCACCCTTCTTGAGCATTTCAAGTACTTTTTCAGGATTCTTTTCTAGTTCGGCACGCTTCTCTCGAAGTGGTGCAATGAATTTTTTAAGGTCGTCGATTAAAGCTTCCTTAAGATCCTTATACTTCCCTGCCTTTTCAGCATAGAGAGCATCAAGTGATGATTTGTCGCGAATGAGTGAGTGAATGTTGTAGACATTGTGAGGTACACCTGCAGAGGAATCTGTCACAATGCTCATGACGGCCTTCGTAATATCTTCATCAGTAGAGAAAAGTGGAATGGTATTGCCATAGCTCTTACTCATCTTCTGTCCATCTGTCCCAGGCACGGTCTGCATACCAGCAAGAATCTTTGCCTCAGGCAATTTAAAAATTTCGCCATAGATGCGATTGAATTTCTCCGCAGTATCACGAGTGATTTCTACGTGTTGCTTCTGATCTAGACCAACAGGCACAATATCAGGATCGTAAAGAAGAATGTCTGTGGCCATGAGCATTGGGTAGTTGAAGGTGCCTACACTTATTTCTTTATTCTTTGCTTCTGCATCCTTAAATGCATGTGCTCGCATAAGATAGGGCATCGTGGTGATAGTGTCGAATATCCAAGCAAGCTCAGTGTGTGCCTGCACGTCAGACTGTTTGAAGATGGTTACCTTCTCAGGATCAAGACCAATAGCAAGATAGTCCATGGCCACACCTAGAATGTTTTCCTTCATCTCTTCGGCATTTTGAATTGTGTTGAGAGCGTGATAGTCAGCAATCATCACAAAGCTCTCATATTCATGCTGAAGATCGACAAATTGCTTCATCGCTCCAAAATAATTGCCGATATGAGGTCGTCCTGTGGGCTTTACCCCTGAAAGTAGGCGTTTTGACATGAAGCAATGATAACAAAAATAGGTTAAAATGTAAAAACGAATGAAAGATTTATATAAACAATATTTAGGACAAACTGTAAATGTTATGATGGACAGACCGTTGGGGTCTAATCATCCAAAATATGGATTTAAATACGAAGTAAACTATGGATTTGTACCTAATACAAAAGCGCCGGATGGTGATGAAATTGATGCCTATGTTTTAGGACTAAATGTTCCATTGAAAAATTTTTCTGGAAAGTGTATTGCAATCATACACAGACTGAATGACGATGATGATAAATTGGTGGTGGTTCCAAAAAACACTGAAGGAATTACGGATGAGGAAATAATAAAGCTTACATCTTTTCAAGAGAAATATTTTAAATCTATTATCTTAAGAGTATAATCTTTACTTTTTACACTTTAAATATAAGGTCGGCCAGCTTTTTTGGGTGGTATTTAGCAATGTATTCCTTATATGCCAACTTAAAGTACTGTACCTGTTGTTGTGGATCATATCTGTTCTATCCTTCCCTAGTCGGCGTTACAGAAAACGTTAATTATTTCAGTAGATTGACAACGTGTCTATTTAATGTTATCTTTTTTTTATGCATAAAAAGTATTGCGAAATGAATACAAATATTCGGGCCACAGCCGTGTGGTCTCTTTTCGCTGGATATCCAGCAGACAAGCTTGTATTTAGCCGCGATAGTTTTATCTAACAGATTTACATAATCTCCTACTAGAAAAATCTCGGCTACATGAAAGCCGAGATTTTTTCATTTAGCGCGTAGTTCTTTACAACCACAAACAATTAGAAAAAGGAGAAGAATGATTAAGAAAACTATTCTGCAGTACTTCACACTGACAATGTTGTTTAACTTTGCCATGTGTTCCATCGTCGCTACCTACGTTACCTTCCTTACCTCAAACGGACTCAACCTTTTTGAAGTAAATATGGTTAACTTCGTATTCTTTTCTGTCCGCCTTATTTTCGAGATTCCCACTGGGGCTTTCGCTGATGTCTTCGGTAGAAAAGCTTCGTTCGTCATGTCCTGCCTCTTGATGTCATTAGGCACCTTCATGTATGCACTCTCGCATTCATTCTGGGGCTTCGCAGCCGCAGAAGGAGTGAGTGCCGTCGGTTCAACCTTTGCAAGCGGTGCCTTTGATGCATGGCTGGTAGATAAATTGAATCATCATGGGCACACAGGAGAAAGGCATCGAATATTTGCCAGAGCAGAGTTCCTTGGGAGAGTGGTCGGTATAGCATCGGCCCTTATTGGATCTTACCTCGCCGACATTAGAGGAAGCCTCCCTTGGTTTCTCGGGTCGGCAATATTTCTGGTAACAGGAATAGTTACGATCTGTTGGATGAAGGAGGAGTACTTCGAGAAACAACCTTTCTCATGGAGTCTGGGTCTTACCTCGATGAAAAATACTTTCTTGAGTAGTGTCGAGTACGGCATTAAAAATAAGGTAGTCAGATTCATCGTTATCGTCGGCTTGATTCAAATGTTTGCAGTTCAAGCTCCAAACATGCAATGGCAACCCTACTTTATTCAGTTCGTTCATGCCAAGAGAAATCTTGGATATATGTGGGTAGTCATGTCCTCGTTCCTAATGATTGGGTCAATGATTGCTCCAAGGTTGCTGACGAGAGTAAAGGATGAGAAGAAGTCTCTTGTCATCTGCCAAGTGATAGCAGGTCTAGGGATTTTGCTTACAACTCTAGTCCCATTCCTTGCAGGTATCATGATCTACATGGTCCACGAGATTCCACGAGGAATGTACGGACCACTAAAGAAAAAATATTTGCATGACAACATTCCTTCAAAAGAAAGAGCGACGATTGCTTCATTCGAATCAATCTCGCCACACCTTGGTGGAATGGCTGGGTTACTACTAAGCGGTTTCCTAGCGAATACCTATAGTATTAGTTTGGCTTGGGTTACATCGGGAGTTGTCTTGATTGGAGCAACCCTACTTGTAGCAAAAAACGGAGTTAAAAAATAATAGAAAAACGGTCGTTAAATAAATATCCAAAGAGAGCCTGACCAGCTCTCTTTATTTTTTAATGACTAAATCTGCAAGATGTTTTGGTTATACGTATCAATGTAATTTTTATATTCGCTTAAATCTTTTTTCTAATATTTCAACATAATTACTTGGATGTGCATAAATATCATTATGATCTCCTGGAACTGAATGAAAATCAATCCAGTTTAGTTCTCTAAGAGCTCTCATTTTTTTGAGTGGAAAGACAACGTCGTCAACTCCATGAATTATACCAATCGATATATCATCCTTGTGAAGGTCAATTAAAAACTTTTGTAAATGTGTTTTTGAAATTGCACTACCTTCTAATAGCCCCATTATAGGATTCATTAAAAAG
>Ga0302280_1002843_pt1 | contig 12939 bp, 10 predicted proteins | sample III_Fen_E1_1_FD_198771 | JGI IMG/M metagenome (GOLD analysis project Ga0302280, IMG submission 198771) | Peat permafrost microbial communities from Stordalen Mire near Abisko, Sweden - III_Fen_E1_1 | ecosystem: Environmental > Terrestrial > Soil > Wetlands > Permafrost | place: Sweden: Abisko...
TGTGAAGCGCATTTCCCGCTTGTTAGAATGGCTCGGGCTGCTTCAGATTGATGGCGTCGGACGTTTGAAACATTATGGAAGACCTGACCATCGCAGTCCTTCAATGACATACGATGCTTGTTGACGGGTTTCCGGCGCGACGCCGAAAACGGCAACCGGGACATCGCGCTTCCCGTCGCGGAGCGACGCGATGACAATAGCCCGGCATTTCAATGCCGGGTGTAATCCGCAAATATTTTGAGTCCCGCAGGGACGGCCGGAGTTTTCAAAATGAAACGATTGGCAATATGAAAACCGTGTGCTGTCCGTTCAGCCGTCCCGGTGGGACTCGTGCCGATGCCGACGGATACCCGGCGTTGAAACACCGGGCTATTGTCGGGTTGTCCCTTTGGGACGGGGACGGATTTTGTTTGGGACGGTGGGTGATCGGGTTGGACGCTGGCTTTACCCTGGATTCATGTCGAACGCCTTAAAAAAGCCGTGCTGCCCGATATCGGCCTTGATTACGAAGTCCACAAGCGGCTGATGACCTGGACTATTTCAGCGCGTTCTTAAGAAGTTCGCGTGGAATTGCAGAAGGAATGTTTTGCTGGTCGTTTGTCACCGTTTGATTCGGTTCGCCTGAAAACCGGAAGGCATCCAGACTCGCCATCAGTCCGGCACCGGGTTTCAGGCCGGCAAGGAAGGAATCCCATTCACCGCCGCGCTGCGCATCCTGACCGCTCCGCCACAGGGAGTATTGCGTCAGATCATTCCCGGTCAGCGCCACCTTGCCGAGATGTTCGGTTTGAAACTGTTCATCGGGCTGCACCCAGGTGGCGTAACAGGAAAACGGGAGGCGGGTCGCATTGGTTCCGCCAACGATGTCTGATTCCCAAACAACCTGCTTGAGATCCGCGTCCCACCGGCCGTTGCTATGCACGGGTGGCGATGACAATGACAATCGCACGGTCAGATGATCGGGCTGGCCGCTGAATTGATTGAAATCAAACAGATTCCCGACCAGATCAGCCACCAAGGACGAAGGCTCCGGTTGATTGGCGTCCGGCTTGAGTTTCTTGTCCTCGTCCCATTGTTTCAACTTGGCGTGGTAGGCATCGGTGCCGGCCAGATAATTGGTGAATGATTTTTCCATGTTCGTTTCATCGCCAAGGAAGGCGAGCGAGGCCGGAACGGGGTCAGTGTCCGGCACGCCCATTTTGCGCGCCACCAGCCGTTGAATCCGGGGCAGCAGCGCCTGCGGGTTGTCTGCCGACAAATCTCCAAAAATCTCCGGCGTTTCTGCGAGGGTGAAATAGCCGCGTTCAAGGAGGTATTGACCGAACCGGACGGCGAACTCCGCGCTCGCATTGGTTTTGTAATTGCCGATCATGTTCCCTTCCCAGAAATACCAACTGGCGTTCTTGAGGTCGCGCCGCAAATCCACGTCCAAGAATTGATGCAACTTGTCGTAGCCGGGTTCCTGCCCCAATTCCGTCTGGCTCCAGCCGATGATCAAATCGGTCAACTGTCCCGCCGCCTTGAATTGCCGTTCGGTCATGCCGGCCAGATCGTCGTTGCCACGGAACCGCTCCACATAGAAGCCGGCATCGCCCAGCGAAGTGACCAGATTGGTATAGACGCCCGCGCCGCCGACATCGCCGGGCATGCTGTCTGTGAAATCACCCCGGATACTATAACGCCAGCCGTTTGTGATCAGGGCATTGGCCGGATAGAGGGCGGAGATCGCCGCCAGTTCCTTCGCATCAAACACCTGATAATTGGGAGTGCCGTTGTTGGTGTCTACGCCGTCAGCACAATAAAACATGAGCGTTCGCTCAATGACGTTGCCATGCGGCTTGAGTTGGACGGTATAGTCATTGTGCGGACAGCCAGTAACAACAAAGGCCATCGCCGCCAGGGAAAGAGGCAGACATTTACGAAGTGAATGCCATTCACGGATGAAAGTTATCAGCTTTTTCATAATTACTTTTCCAGCTGCTTTTAGATCAATGGAGATTGCCGTCAGTGGTTTCTTTGTCGAGAAGAAAGGCATCCGTAATTCACGCCATCGGCATGACCGGCTTGAACGTGAGCTTTAGGCTGGATTGATGTAGAACGTGTCCAAAATGAAAAGAGCCGTGCTGCCAAGCGTCGGCGCTTGATTCCGACGGTCACATGCGCCTAACGACCGGCCTGAATTTCGCCCTAGTTACGGCTTCTCGTCCGGCACGACTGCTGCAAGTTCACCTTTGACTTTCAAGCACAGCACCGAGGCAATTGCATCGGGTGCTTTGTCGGGCAGTTGGACGGTCACGCCTTGCGCCGTCTGCTGGAACTTCAGGTCGGAATGCTGCTCGTCGGCGAGAAGATAGGCCTTGGTGATTTTGCCTTTGACGCCGGGGAGTACGATTTGTCCCGCAGGCCAGTTGAAGATTTGGATGTAAATCTCCCCCGGCTGTTTGAAGAGATGGAGAAAGCGATTTCCCGGTTTGGTCGTGCAACGCCAGTTCCATGAGGGAATGAACTTGGGTTTGCCTTTGCTGTCTTTCTGGGTCGGGCTAAATGAACCGGCTTCCGCGCCAAAAATCGTCGGGCTGGTGCCGTAAATCGCCTCGCCGTTCACTTTCATCCACGCGCCGACTTCCTTGAGGCGATCCACTTCCGGCTGCGGAATCAGGCCCTCGCTCGTCGGGCCGACGTTAAGCAGATAATTTCCGCCTTTGCTGGCGATGTCGCACAGGTTTCGGATGAGCGTCGCGGTGGATTTGAAGTTTTGATCGTCGCTTTTGTAGCCCCAGGTGTCGTTCATTGTCATGCACGTTTCCCAATCGCGGCCGGGATAGCCTTGCGGCGGGATGAATTGCTCGGGTGTCTGGGTGTCACCCTGGTAGCCGCCGCCGAGCCGGTTGTTCATGATGATGTTCGGACGCAATGCTTCCACCGCTTTGTAAAGCTTGTCGGCGCGGTTCTTGTTCATGCCTGCCGGCGTGTCCCACCACAGCACGACGGGAAATTCGCCGTAGTTGGATAGAAGTTCCTTCACCTGCGGCACGGCGACGTGGTCAACGTAGTCGTCCATGTCGTGCTGTTGGTTCGTGTCCCACTTGCCGCCCACGGCGGAGCCGCCGTTGTTCCAGTCCTGCGCCTGTGAATAATAAAAGCCGAGCTTGATGCCTTCTTTTCTGCACGCGGCGGCGAGTTCCTTGAGCGGGTCGCGGCCAAATGGTGACGCATGAGTGATGCCCCACTGGCTCGCCTGGGTGTCAAACATCGCGAAGCCATCATGATGTTTGGTGGTGATGACAATATATTTTTGTCCGGCTTCCTTTGCCAGTTTCACCCATTGCCCGGCGTCGAATTTCACCGGATTAAATTCCTTCGCATAAGTTTGATACTCAGCCATCGGAATTTTTCCATGGTTCATGATCCACTCTCCAATGCCAGGGACCGGCTTGCCCTGATAAAAACCGGCAGGCACGGAATAAACGCCCCAGTGGATGAACATGCCGAACTTCGCCTCGCGCCACCACGCCATGCGGGCGTCGCGTTGGGCTTTGGTTTCATCGGCGGAACAAACGGTCGCAGCGAGTGCAAGCAGGACGATGATCAGGGTGATAAGAGTGTTTTTTTTCATGGTTTGCTTTGCCAGCGGTTCGACTGGTTAATCCGGATTGCGGAAAAAGGCAAGTTTGTTGTGCAAACCTTGACCGGGTTGGATGCCGGCTTTACGATTGATTGATGTCGAATGCGCCCAAAAAGAAAAGAACCGTGCTGCTCGGGGTCGGCCTTGATTCCGACGGCCACAAGCGGCTGACGACCGGCCCGAATTTCGCCCTTGTCGGCGGAACGGAGGAAACGCACGAGCAGATGACCGAGAAAGCCGTCAAGATCAACGAGAAACTCAAGGCGCGCGGCAAGCAGCTCGAAAACGTCAGCCATGAGGAGTTCGACGAAATCGCGCAGGAAGTGGGATTGAAGAAGGCCAAGCCGCGTCAATGATTCGTAGCGGCGCGTCGGCAGACCCCGCATTATTCCACCGCACGAAATCCGGCGCTTTGCCGGGACGACGCTACGACAAAAACTTTTCCAAAGCCGCGCGCGTTTTCCCCGGCGTCTCCTGCAAGATCGTCTGCCAGCCGCGCGCCCTGCCGGCTTCGATGTTTTCCAGCCGGTCGTCAATATAGACCAGCTCCGCTTCACGCCTGCCGCACATCTGCTCCATCGCCGCATAGATTTCCGGCTGCGGCTTCATAGCACCCACTTCGTAGGAAAAGATGTAGCCGTCGAAATGTTTGAAGAACGGGAAATTGTGGCGAACGTGCTCGATGGCAAGGTCGTTGGTGTTGGAAAAGATATAAGTCTGGAATCCGCGCCGCCGCAGTTCCCCGTGCAGATCAACCATTTGTTCCATGGGCACAAAAATGTCCGCGAAATCAGCGGAAAACTCCTCAAGACTGCCGGTAAAGCCGGTGGCCTGCCGCATCTCGTCGAAAAATTGTTGCCGCGTGAGCAGGCCGCTTTCATATCGCACGAGGATGGATGAACTGCTGAGAAAATGCTGTAGGTCGGGATGCTGTTTGGTGCTGCGCAGCGCGACCTTGCGCGCGGCGACCGAATAATCGAAATCCACGAGGACTTTTCCAAGATCGAAGATGATGGCTGGTTTCATGACATTTCCCTGCGGCCTTCGAGCGCGCGGCTCAACGTGAGTTCATCGGCGAATTCCAATCCGCTGCCGGCGGGCAGACCGAAGCCGATGCGCGAGATTTTCAGCCCGACGCGCGAGAGACGTTTTGCGAGATAATTGCTCGTGGCATCCCCTTCCACGTCCGTGCCGAGCGCGATGATAATTTCCTTGATGGGTTCGTGCGCCAGACGCTTTTCCAATCCGCCGATGCTCAAATCCTCCGGCTCCACGCCATCGAGCGGGGAGATTTTTCCACCAAGCACATGAAACTTGCCGCGAAAGGTGTTGGATTTTTCGACGCTCAAGATGTCCACCGCGCGTTCGACGATGCAAATGAGCGACGAATCGCGCCGCGCATCGTCACAGACCGGGCAAGGAGATTTTTCCGTGAGCGCGCCGCAGGTGGTGCAGAACTGGATTTTCTCGCGCGCAAGCAACATCACTTCGGCCAGCTGCTTCACCGCGCCGGAATCGGCCTGAACGAGATGCAGCGCAATGCGCTCAGCCGAACGCGGACCAACTCCGGGCAGCTTGGCGAGCACGGCGACGAGTTGCGTGATGGAATCGGGCAGCGGCATTTTCTCAACCTCGTCCCCTCCCTCATCCTCGATTTATTAGGACGACGGTGAGGATGAGGATGATTAAAATCACATCATCCCCGGCAGACTCAAGCCAGCCGTGATTTTTCCCATTTCCGTGTTCGAAATGTCTTTAGCCTGACCGAGCGCCTGGTTCGCGGCGGTGATGATCATGTCCTCAAGCAATTGCGCGTCGGATGGATTCAGCGCCTGGGGATCAATCTTGATAGAGGCAATCGAGCCGTCGCATTTGGCGACAACCTTGACCGCGCCGCCGCCACTGGTGGCTTCGACTGTGCGTGCCGCGAGCTGCGCCTGAACGGTTTCCATTTGCTGCTGCATTCGTGCAGCCTGTTTCATTAATTTTCCAAGTGACATAAAATTAGGGGTTGGTATTTAAATGATATGAGTTGGTTATGCGCGCACTTCAATGATGGTGCCTTTGAAAATTTCCAACGCTTTTTGAATCAGCGGGTCGTTCTTGAAAGTATCTTTGTTGAATGCGACTGGCGCGGTTTTCTCCTTGGCCGGCGCGGTTGAAACCGGTTTTGCTGCGACCACTGCATCAGATTGTGGCGCGGCTGCCGGAACAATTGGCGTGACCACCGGTCTGGCCGCTTGCCCCACGGGCACTTCGGTCTTGATGAATTTGATTTGGCAGTTCGGGTGGCCAAGTTCGGCGAGCTTGGTTTGCAGCAGCGTGTGATTGCGAGGATTGTCCACGAGACCGAGATGATCCGCAAATTCGGGGTCGAAGCCGATGATCAGGATGTTCTTCTCAAACGAAACCGGACTGGCATCCACAAGATAGCTCCTGGTGAACGGGCTGACTCGCCCAACAGCCTCGACAAGTTGCGTCCAAATAACTGACAAGTCTGCGGAAGCAGGTGAAAATTCGGCAAAATTGTAGCCGCCGACTGGAACCGGCGGATTCTTGGCCGGTGAACTTTCGACAGGCGGAGCAGTCCGCGAAGTGACATTTGTGGCTGCAGGAGCAGGCGCTGGCTGCGAGCCTGTGCCGACTTGACCGCCCCGCAATTGGTTCAATTGTTTCAGCACGGAATCAAGTGAAACGGCACTGCGCGCCTCAATGGCCCTGAGAAGCGCAACTTCAAGAAAGATTTTTTTAGACGCTGCGTCGCGCAGATTCAATTCGGCGTCGGCAAAAACCTCGAGAATCCGCGTGAATGACTCGGCGTTCGCAAGGGAGGACTGTTCTTTAAGCGCGGCAATTTCAACTTCGGAAACTTCGAGCAGGTTCAGGTCTCCGCGCGAGATCTGGAAAATCAGGAGGTTGCGGAAATGGTTCAACAAATCGGAAAGGAGACGGCCCAAATCTTTCCCGCCTTGGGCCAGTTTGGTCAATTCCGTGAGCGCGGTCTGGATTTCTCCGGCGAGAACCGCCTTGCTCAGTTTCAAAATCTGGCTTTCGGCGGCGAGGCCGAACATAGAGAGCACGTCGGCTTCCTCTATTTTGTCGCCGCAAAAACTGATAAGCTGGTCGAGCGTGGATTCGGCGTCGCGCATACCCCCGTCCGCGCCGCGTGCGATGGCGTGAAGCGCGGACTCGTCAATTTTGACTTTTTCCTTTTTGGAAATTTCCGCCAGATGCTTTGTAATGAGCGCGGGGGGAATCCGTCTCAGGTCAAACCGCTGGCATCGCGAGAGAATGGTCGGCAGAACTTTCTCCGGGTCGGTCGTCGCGAACATGAACTTCACGTGCGCGGGCGGCTCTTCGAGCGTCTTGAGCAGCGCGTTGAACGCCGCCGTCGAGAGCATGTGGACTTCGTCAATGATGTAGATTTTGAACTGCGCGTTGGCGGGCGCGTATTTGCAGGTCTCGCGCAGTTCGCGAACCTGCTCGACGCCGTTGTTGCTTGCGCCATCAATTTCCAGAACGTCGAGCGCGCGGCCATCGGTGATTTCCTTTACGCGCGAATCGTTGTCGTCAAAATCCACCATGGGACCGCCCGTGCAGTTCAGGCATTTGGCAAAAATGCGCGCGATGGTGGTCTTGCCGGTCCCGCGCGGACCGCAAAAGAGATAGGCATGCGCGATGCGCTTCTGGGCTATGGCATTGGAAAGCGTCTGTGTGACGTGCTCCTGGCCAACGACGTCTGCGAAACGCTGCGGGCGGTATTTGCGGGCGATGACCTGGTATGACACAGAATTTTAGTTCTTAATTCCTAACTTCCAAATGTGATTACTCTCAACTTAAAACCAAAAAATCACAATTAAAAATTGAAAAGTGTCAGGGTGACCACGGCAGATACGGAGCAAACTACCGTTGCTGCCTTCCGGCTCTGGCGGGGTTCGTAAGTCCACATTCCATGGGCCCTGACGGGAAAAATCCTGCGGCAGATTTGATCCGTTGTCGAGATAAACCGCCTGACTTTGGCGTTTCTGAAGGCAAAGTCCTTCATTTTCTAATTTTATTTGTAGCCATCCGGCACCGGTTTGCGTCATGTTAATTCGCAACCAGAAACCTCAACCTCATGAAAATTAATTTATTTACTGGATCGCTGTTGATTTACCTCCTTTGCGCCAGTTTATGCGCGGACGCGGCGGATTCCGCCGGCAACAATTATTTCAACGTGCGGGCTTATGGCGCGTCCGGCGACGGCACGAACCTGGACAGCCCGGCCATCAACAAGGCGATTGATGCCTGCGCCGATTCCGGCGGCGGCACGGTGCTGTTACCGGCGGGAACGTATTTGAGCGGCTCAATCCATCTCAAGAGCAACATTCATCTCCTCATTGACGCGGGCGCGACCATCCTCGGCGCACCTCAAACCATGAACGCCTACGATTTCACCGAGCCGTGGACGAACAATCCGTATCAGGACGGAGGCCATTGCTATTTTCACAACAGTCTGATCTGGGGCGAAAATCTCACGAATGTTTTCATCACAGGCAACGGCAGGATCAACGGCGGCGACCTCCAGCGCGGCGACAAATTGCTGGATGAAATGTGCGGATTTCCGGTGTCGGGCAAGGAGCCTGCCAAGAACTATGGTGCGGAAATCAAGGATGGCGCCATCCGCCTCGGCAACAAGGCCATCGCACTCAAGCTTTGCCGCAATGTCCTCATCCGCGACATCACCATCGCGCATGGCGGCCATTTTGCGATTCTTGTGACCGGCTGCGATAACTTGACGGTGGATAATGTCACAATGGACACCGACCGTGATGGCATAGACATTGACTGCTGTCGTAATATAACCGTTTCCAACTGCCGCATTAATTCGCCCAACGACGACGGTCTTTGTCCCAAAAGCAGTTTTGCGCTTGGCCACAATGTCATTACCGAAAATCTTACCATCGTCAACTGCCAGGTCTCCGGCTTCAAGGAAGGCACATTGCTCGACGGCACCATGATTCCGACGACCAACGGCCTCGGCCGCATCAAGTTCGGCACGGAAGCCAACGGCGGATTTCGCAATGTGACCGTCGCCAACTGCACGTTCCGCGACTGTCGCGGTCTTGCGCTCGAAGAAGTGGACGGCGGCATTCTGGAAAACATAACCATCAACAATCTTACCATGATGGATTTGAACTCCTATCCCGTCTACATCACCACCGGCAACCGCAATCGCGGTCCGAATGTCACCGCACCCAGCCGGATTAAAAATATTTTGATTTCAAACGTCATCGCCACCGGCGTCCCAGTTTCGAGCGGGATTGAAATCATGGGATTGCCCGAACAGCCCATCGAAAATATCCGCTTGGAAAACATCCGGCTCGTGTTCAACGGCGGCGGCACGAACATGGGCGTCGCGTATCTTCCCAAGGAACTCGGCACGAATTATCCCGAGCCCGGCCGCATCGGCATCATGCCTTCCTACGGGCTTTTTGCGCGGCACGTTAAAAATCTGGAACTGGCAAACATCTCCACAAGCTTCATGACAAACGATGCCCGTCCGGCAATGCAATTTCTTGATGTGAAAGGATTGGAGATGGACGACGTCAAAACGCAGGTCGCCAAGGGAGTCTCAGCGATGAAATATGACAAGGTGTCCGACCGCGTGATCCGCAATTCTTACGTGTTTCAAACCAAGTAGTCACGTCACTTCAACATGATTTCAAAACTAATTTCAGCCGTCTGTCTCTACATCGCCATTCAGTCCGTCTGCGTCATGGCCGAAACCGCCGGCGACAATTATTTCAACGTTCGCACTTTTGGCGCAACCGGCACCGGGACAAACCTCGACAGCCCCGCCATCAACCAGGCCATTGCCGCGTGTGCAGAATCCGGCGGTGGCACGGTTTATTTTCCGGCGGGAACGTATTTGAGCGGCTCGATTCATCTACAGAGCAACATCCATCTGCTCATTGATGCCGGTGCAACAATCCTTGGCGCGGCTCAAGACCTGAACCCCTACGACCTTGCGGAGCCGTTTGCGGGGCCGGCTTATCAGGACGGCGGGCATACTTATTTTCACAACAGCCTGATTTGGGGCGAAAATCTTACGAATGTCTTCATCAGCGGTAGCGGCATGATCAACGGCGGCGGACTTTCGCGCGGTGACGGACGCGAGGATCAGACGAGTGGCTTGACAGCTTCCGGCCGGGGCAGTTCTCCGAGGGGCAATAGAAACACCAATTCTCCATTCGGCCGTTTCCGAGGAACAAACTCATTCTCCGGTCGTGGGGGCGGGGGTGGAACCAATTCTGGGCCCGACCGCCTCGGCAACAAGGCCATCGCGCTCAAGCTGTGCAAAAATGTTTTGATCCGCGACGTCACGATTTTTCACGGCGGACATTTTGGCATCCTTGTCACCGGCTGCGATGACATGACCATTGACAATGTGACCATAGACACTGACCGCGACGGCATGGACATTGACTGCTGCCGCAACACGACCATTTCTAACTGCCGCGTCAATTCGCCGAATGACGACGGTATTTGTCCCAAAAGCACCTATGCCCTTGGCCGACCATTCATCGAGGAAAACCTCACCATCGTGAACTGCCAGGTCTCCGGCTTCGTTGAAGGCACTCTGCTCGACGGCACCATGCAGCAGGGCCGGGGCAGGAACGGTCGCATCAAGTTCGGCACCGAATCCAGCGGCGGCTTCCGCAATTGCACCATCGCCAACTGCACGTTTCGCGGATGCAAGGGGCTGGCCATCGAGGAAGTGGACGGTGCCACTTTGGAAAACATCACCATCAACAACATTTCCATGATGGACGTGGCGGGCTATCCGATTTATATCACCACCGGCAAACGGAACCGCACGCCCGGTCTCACGACCAATAGCATCAGCAGCATCATCAAAAACATTTTGATTTCTGATGTCGTAGCCACCGGCGTTGACCGCGCCAGCGGCATCCAGATCACCGGGATGCCAGAACAGCCGATTGAGGGCGTCCGCCTCGAAAACATCCGGCTCGTGTTCAACGGCGGCGGAACTACCAATGACGCGGCGCGTATGCCACCCGAATTAGACAACGCTTATCCTGAACCGCGCGGCGTGATGCCCGCCTACGGACTTTTTGCCCGGCATGTAAATGATTTGGAACTTGCCAATATCACGACCAGCTTTATGGAACCCGATAACCGTCCGGGGATGGAATTTATTGACGTGCATGGGCTGGAGCTGGACAACGTCAAACCGCAGGTGGTGGCCGGCGCCAAAGCCGTGCTTTTGGAAAATGTTTCCGGCGTGCAAATACGCAATTCGCCCGCTCTGCACCGAAGCTGGTTCAGCCGCCTTTTTTGACCGGCCAGCCTGCCGAGACCATTCCCTTGTAACCGCCGATGAGTGAATGGACGTTGCGGTAACCCATCTTTTGCGCGGAATCGCAGGCCATGGCAGAACGGAATCCTCCGCCGCAATACATGATGATTTCCGTGTTCGCGTCGGGATAAAGCTTTTCTAGATCACGCTCAAGAATTCCCCTGCCCAGATGCACCGCCTCCGCCGCGTGTCCAGCAGCCCATTCGGAATCCTCGCGCACGTCCAACAGCACCGTTTGGGGACGGGCTGCAAGTTTCCCGCGCGCCTCGGCGACGCTGATTTCGTTGACATGTATTTTGGCCTCGGCCACGAGTTTGAGAAAACCAGGTGAATGATCCATGTATGAAACTTAATTCGCCTGCGGAAACGGTCAAACAAATTTTGACCATGGTCCGGGCAATTCTTAAAGTTGCGTGGCAATCCTGCTTTAATAATCTATTCCCGCACCGTCGCGCCAAGGCTCTTCTTGAACGCCTCCACGATTTTCTGATGCGCGGCGTTTACCTCGGCATCGGTCAATGTCTTCTCTGTCGAACGATAGATGAAAGCATAGGCCAGACTCTTCTGTCCTTCTGGAACATGCTTGCCACGGAATAAGTCAAACAACTCCACGTTTTCGAGATTTACAGCCTTTGCCTTTTTGACCGTTTGCAAAACCGCCTCGTGTGTCGTTGCCTCTGGTACCAACAACGCCACATCGCGACGGACGGATGGGAATTGCGGAAGGGGCTTGAACGATTTGGCCTGATTCCGGCGAGCGAGCAATTGATCGAGGTTCAATTCGGCAAGAAAAACGGCGTCGCGCAAATCGTATTTCTTGGCGAGTGCCGGTGAAAGCTGGCCCATTTCTCCCAACGGCAGTTTGCCGCCGAGCGTAATAGCTGCCGATTCCAGATACATTACCGCAGTTTCGGCACGCCGCATGAACGTCACGCCGCGAACGCCGAATTGCTCCAGAAATTCCTCGACCATCCCCTTCAAATCGAAGGAGCCAAACTTCGCGTCACGTTCGTCTCCGCTCCAGAAGGGCACCGCACGCTGGCCGGTGATGGCGATGGCCATGCTGCGAGTTTCTTTCGTCTGCCCGTTCACGTTGGTAAACACGCGGCCGACCTCGAACAACGCCACGTCGTAATTTTTGCGGCTGACATTGTGCCGCAGCGAATGGATTAAGCCCGGCAGCAAACTCGGCCGCAACACGTCCATGTCCGAACTCAGCGGATTGGCCAGCATGACAGATTCCGAATTCCTCACTCCGAACTCAGCACTCGAAATGAGCGTCTGCCCCTGCGCCTCGTTCAAGCCAAGTCCGGCAAGAATCCGGCGTGCCTCGCCAATCTGGTCATAGACAGAATCGAATGCATTCGCACCAATTGCGCCGCGAGGCGGTGTGGCGGAAATTTTTTCGATGCCGTAAAGCCGGCCGACTTCTTCGATCAAATCCACCTCGCGCTTCAAATCCACGCGCCACGAGGGGATAGCGAAGGTGCATTCGCCGGGCTGCTGCGCCACAGTTTTCAAGCCCAGCTTATTCAAATACGAAACTTGATCCGCGTGCGAAATGCCGATGCCGAGCAAATCTTTTGACTTGGCGAAGTGCAGCGTGATTTGCTTTTCCTCTTTCGCCTTGGGCTGAACGTCCACGACACCATCGGCCAACTGGCCGCCGGCGGTTTCCAAAATCAATTGCGCCGCGCGCTGGCTAGCCCAGTCGCAGATGCCCACGTCCGCGCCGCGCTCGAATCGGTAACTGGACTCGCTGCGAAGGCCGAGGAGTTTGCTGGTGCGGCGGATATTTACCGGCGTGAAATACGCACTCTCAATGAGCACATCAACGGTGGAGCTGTTGATCTCGGTGTTCGCGCCGCCCATGACGCCGGCGAGGGCGATGCCTTTGGTTTCATCGGCGATGAGGAGCATTTCATTCGTCAGCGTGCGCTCCTGATTGTCG
>Ga0302280_1002846_pt1 | contig 12928 bp, 9 predicted proteins | sample III_Fen_E1_1_FD_198771 | JGI IMG/M metagenome (GOLD analysis project Ga0302280, IMG submission 198771) | Peat permafrost microbial communities from Stordalen Mire near Abisko, Sweden - III_Fen_E1_1 | ecosystem: Environmental > Terrestrial > Soil > Wetlands > Permafrost | place: Sweden: Abisko...
GTGATCATTTCAGCCTGGCACCACTGCGTGGGGCAGAAGCTCGCAGGGGCGAACTCCTTTACCATGTCCCAAAAGCGGGAGATGGGGCACCCGGCGCTTTGGTGCTTCCAGGGCAATCGGTCTTGGCCGGTTATGGCGATTTGGCGTCAACCTAGCGCTCCTCCGGTCGAGACCGGCGTTTACAAGGACCAGTGTTTCAGCGAGACATGCCTGCGCTGTTCAGCATGAATTGCTTCCAGCCATCCAGGAACTGCGGCTCGGTGATTCCGAGACTCGACAGGATCTCTTCTTGCGAATCGAACTGCAGTAGTTCTTTTAGTTTCGCCCTGCCGTAGGTTCGATCGATGTACATGACCAGACTGCCTATCATGCTGTAGCGGAGCAGGATGGCGTCGGATGAGGCAACGCCATTGAGAGTGCCGGGGACGGTGTGGGCCTGGAGAGCGGCCTGGACGTCGTGGATTTCGGAAGGGCCAAGCTGGCCGGCAACCAGCACTGCCAGCCCCTCTTCAAACCAGGAGATGTCTTTGCCGACCGGGCGATGGTCCCGAATGCTCTGCCCGTGAAAGACATGCGTCAGCTCATGGGTGATGAGCCGTTGTGTCTTCTCTTTGTCCGCGTAGGTTGTATATCTTCCTTCGCAGGTTTCAACATCCCATCGCACAGGCGCCAGAAGGTGGATACCCTCGGACTGGCCGGTGGCTTCCCACCAGCACGGCGATTTGTAGTTCGGCTGATGAAAGGGTTTTTGTAAGTCTGTGTCGAGCGATGCTCTGTCCTGATAAATGTAGATATCGAAGTGCTTCGGATAGGAGCTTTGAAAAAAGGCCTGGTTGGCAGCGATTCCTTTTTTGAAAGAGCCTTCATATTCCGCGATATGTGTTCGATCGGCCGCGGCATAGTGGAGTGTGTAGTTCGCGCGCGTTTGCACGAGCCACGGTGGGTTATCGGCAGCATGCGCTGCGAAAAACGAGGTGATTGCCAGCATTACCGCGAGATGGAGGCGAATGTTTTCCGGGCGCATGCGCGGGGAATGGGCGACACGAAAGACACTGGCAGCATGGGCGTTCCAGCGGCGGCTGAACAATCGCGATACCTGCATGGCGGCCATCATATCAGGTCAAACAACGCTGGAACAGAATTCCTCTAACCGACGGCATAGGCGGCTTGACAGGCGTGACGTTCCCGGAGATTCCTCTCACATTTACCGTTCGACGACTCGGCATTTTGCGACTGGTGCACAGCGATCGCGAGAAGACTGGTCAGGCACCGCGCAGCCGCGGAAAGCTACGGACTGTTCTTGGCAAGTGGACTCGTGGCAACGTCTGTTGGTGCTCTGCAAGCTCAATAGGTGGGCACTGCGCATTTCGAGGCTGAATGCGGCGAGGCTTTCTGAGTTCTGGATGTGTGGTTTGCGGAGCGTGGGTCATTCGTCAGCGGGCAGGATCGAGGCAGCAGGAATGTTCGGTGCGGGGCGGCAGGGGCTGACCAGGCTGCGGAAAAAGGCTTGTTTCTATCCCCGATCTTCCAAAAAGCTGTTCCGCAGGGGCTGAAGCCCGCGGATCGTTTTGCTGCGTTTCCGGGGGTTGAATCCCCCGGCTCCCGCCGGAAAGACATGCGACGGCGGAAGATTCTCGATTTTTGCGGAGAGGGCGCGGACGTGGACGTCCGCGGTACAGCCGGTCTGGAGACCGGCGCTACTCTCCATCGCCGGAGATCGGTGTTACCCCGCAGCTGGAAACCGGCGCTCCGTCGCCGAAAAACGGCTGGACGCGCTGACGCGCAATCAGGCCTGGTCGCGCCAGAGGGCTACGCCGCCTAGCAGGCCGGTTTCGTTAGAGACGATTTCTACGTTTTTGGGCGGGCTGAAGTCGATCTTCTTGGTGTTGCCGCCGCCGAGGTAGAGGTGGTCCCAGTTGAAGAGGGCGTCGGTGTACTGGATGGCTTCAAGGAGCAGCTTGTTCCAGACCTTCTTGCCGAATTTGTCGAGGCCGCGGCGGCCGAGGTAGTCCTCGTAGGTCATGCCCTTTTTGCGCCAGATGTGGTGACCGAGCTCGAGGCCGGGGCAGAGGTGTCCGCCGGTGAAGAGGGCCGCGCCGAGGCCGGTGCCGAGGGTAAGGACGAGTTCAACGCCCTGGCCGCGGATGGCGCCGTAGCCGGCGACGTCGGCGTCGTTGCCGACGCGGGTGGGTTTCTTCCAGCGCTTTTCGATCTCAGCCTGGAGTGGGAATCCCTTGGCCCAAAGCGGGTGGAGATTGAAGGCGAGGTAGGTGCAGCCCTGTTTGACGACGCCGGGAAAACCGACTGAGACGCGATCGAAGGAGGGCATCATTGCACGCAGTTCATCGAGGCCGGCGAGGACGGCGGTGGGGGTGGGCACGGGGGGGGTGACTACGCGCTGGCGCTCGCTGACGGCTTTGCCCTTGGCGTCAAGAAGGATAGCCTTGAGGCCGGAGCCGCCGATGTCAATGGCCATGGTGATGGGCAGAATGGGTTTGTAGTTGGGGTTGAGCGAAAAGGCAGAGGCGGGGGTTGCGGTCTTGGTAGCCATCAGCAATGAATTGTACTGTGCTCGGGCGGGATTGCAAGGGTGAGATTGGAACGGGGTGGGGTGGGGCGGGTTATGCCGGCTGTATCATGCGGCCCGAGCCAGTGAAGAAACGAGAAACATCCTGACCTTTATCGGCAAGCTTGGCAATCTGTTCAGCGGCAATTGGCTTGGTGCTGCTATGCGTGTTTTTCATGTTGGGCTGTTGCTGATTGTCGTTCATTCTCTGTCGAAAGCAAAGCCAATTTAGTCGATACGCATTGCGGGTTATGCACACCCGCATCCCCTACACTTAGGGTTGCTGTGAATCAGCACTGGGCTTCCCTCAGGGGCTAAAGCCCGGGTTCATTTCGGCCCGTTTTCGGCACGGGGCCAGAGGGCACCCCGTCGTGCCCTTTCAAATCATCGGCTTATTCAGAGATTCCATCGGGTTGTTCGTATGGCTGCTTATTGCGAAGTCGCGCTGCCTGTGCCGCTGGACCGCACGTTTACGTATGCGGTGCGGGAGGGACAACTGCCGGTGCGCGGGGCGCGGGTGATTGCGCCGTTCCGAAACGAGAAGCTGATTGGGGTGGTGACCGGGGTGAGCGATACCGCTCCGGCTGATTTTGAGGCGCGTTTTCTGGAGGCGGTGCTGGACGAGGAACCGCTGCTGAGCGAGAACCTGCTGAAGCTGGCGGAGTGGATGGCGGGGTATTACCTGGCGCCGCTGGGCGAGGTGCTGCGGGGGATGTTGCCGCTGGCGGCCGAGGTGCGCAGGACGGTCTATTACCGGATTACGGATTTGGGACGGGATGTGCTGGCGGGGAGCCTGGATGGGGACTTTTCTGGTTCAGGCGGTAGGAAGCGCCGCGGGAAGGTTTCCGGTGAAGAGCAGGATGTGGAGCACAGAGTGCTTTCGCGGCTGGCGGGTGGGGAGCCGGTGAAGGTGTCCACGCTGCGGACGGCGACGGCGGCTACGCTTCAGGGTCTGGCGGCGATGGTGCGCAAGAAGTGGATTGCGCGGGAGACGGCGGCTGCGGAGCGCGATGCGCGGCGGACGGAACGGTTCGCGGTGCTGATTCCGGAGGCGCGGCTACCGAATTTGACGGAGAAGCAGCAGGCGATTTTGGCGGAGCTGGCGGCATGTGGGGGCGAGCTGCCGCTGGCCGAGTTGCGCAGGAAGGATTTACCCAGTTCAACGCTGCAGACGCTGGTGCGGCGGGGGCTGGTGCGGATTGAGGAGCGGCCGCAGGCGTTCAGGATGGGCGGGATTACGCCGGCGGCTGCGCCGTTCAAACTGAACGAGACGCAGATGGAGGCGCTGGCGGGGCTGGCTACTGCATTGGGGGGATTCAAGCCGTTCTTGCTGCATGGAGTTACCGGTTCAGGCAAAACGGCGGTGTATCTGGCGGCGATGGAGAGGGCGCTGGAGCGGGGACTGTCGTCGATCCTGCTGGTTCCGGAGATTGGGTTGACGCCGCAGACGACGGGGCTGCTGGACCGGGCATTTGGCCAACGGGTGGCGCTACTGCACTCCGCGCTGACGCCGGAGGAGCGCAGCGAGCAGTGGCACCGGATCAGGCGCGGCGAGGCGCAGATCGTGGTGGGGACGCGGTCGGCGATCTTTGCTCCGGCGCCGCGGCTGGGGCTGATTCTTGTGGATGAGGAGCACGACCAGAGTTACAAGCAGGAGGAGACGCCGCGCTACAACGCGCGCGATGTGGCCGTGATGCGGGCCAAGTTCGAAGGCGCGGTGGTGGTGCTGGGGTCGGCGACGCCATCGCTGGAGAGCTGGCAGAACGCGGCTCAGGGGAAATACACGCGCATCGACATGCGGGAACGGGTGATGCACAGGCCGCTGCCGGAGGTGGAACTGATCGACATGCGGCAGGAGTTTCAGCAGACGGGGCAGGAGCAGCTTTTCTCACGCGCTCTTGTCGAGCAGACGAGGCAGGCTCTGGAACGCGGTGAGCAGGCGCTGATCTTGTTGAACCGCCGGGGCTACTCGTTTGTGGTGATCTGCAGGGCGTGCGGAGAAAAGCTGGAATGCGAGAACTGCGCGATTTCACTGACGCATCATAAGCCGGCGGCGGCTGAGACGGGCGAGGATGAAGCTCTGGCGCGGCGCGGGCAGCGGCTGGAGTGCCACTATTGCGGGTTCAGGCGAACGGTGCCGGCGCGGTGCCCGAAGTGCGAGAGCGAACATCTCTACTACCTGGGCGCGGGGTCGCAGCAGGGCGAAGAACGGCTGGCGGAGATTTTTCCGTTTGCGCGGATCGGGCGGATGGATCGCGACACGGTGCGCGGGCGCTACGATCTGGAGCGGCTGCTGGCGCGGCTGCATTCAGGCGAGATTAATTTGCTGGTGGGCACGCAGATGATTGCCAAGGGACACGACATTCACGGGATCACGCTGGTGGGCGTGGTGGGCTGCGATCATGCGCTGTCCATGCCGGACTTTCGCGCGGCGGAGCGGGTGTTTCAACTGATGACGCAGGTTTCAGGACGCGCGGGGCGGGGCGAGCTGCCGGGGCGGGTGGTGGTGCAGACTTACTATCCGGATCACTACGCGATATTGGCGGCGAGCAAGCACGACTACAAGAGTTTTGTGGATCGCGAATTGAAGTACCGGCGCTGGATGCATTACCCGCCGTTTGGGGTGCTGGCGAATGTGCTGATCCAATCTCCGAAGCTGGAAGAGGCGGTTGCGTGGTCGGGCGAATTGGGCAAGTGGTTTCAGAAGGCCGCGCCGGAAGGCGTGCGCGTGCTGGGGCCGTGCACCGCGCCGATTGCGCGCATCAAGGGAGTGTATCGCTTTCACATGATTTTGAAGGCCGCTTCGCGGAAGGCGCTGAACGCGGCGCTCAAGGGGATGCTGGCGCATGGGGAAGTGGCAGGCGTGCCAAGACGGCATGTTGTGGTGGATGTGGATGCGCTGCGCCTGATGTGAGGCACCTGCGGCCACCTGCGGTGGGGCAGACGCTCGGCACTTGCAGTGCGGCAGACGCTCGGCACTTGCAGTGCGGCAGACGCTCGCGGGAGGCTCGCACCATTGCATGGAGCAGACGCTCGGCACTTGCAGTGCGGCAGACGCTCGCGGGAGGCTCGCACCATTGCATGGAGCAGACGCTCGGCACTTGCAGTGCGGCAGACGCTCGCGGGAGGCTCGCACCATTGCAGGGAGCAGACGCTCGCACGGGCATCGTGTGCAGACATTCGGGCGGGATGACAGACATGAGAGATCCTTTCCTACCCCCCCACCTCCCGCTGAAAATAAGTGGCCTATTTTCATTGGATTGCGGGATTGATCGCTGCCGATATGAGAGAACAAAGGACTTATTCGCAGATAACTGAGAACAATGCACTTACCATTGCATGGAGTAGCCATTGCATGGAGCAGCCATTGCATGGAGCAGCCATTGCATGGAGCGGACGCTCGCGGGAGGCTCGCATGAGCCTGCTGCGTTTCCCTCTTTGTGGGGTATGAAATGATTGTGCGCCAAATGGGGGAAATTATCGGCAAAAGTTTGGGGACTTATTTTTCGGCAGCCTGCGGTGGGGGATTGAGTACGAATCGCGGCATGTTTGGGGATGAATCATGCCGTCCCTCCAGGACGGCGGGGCATTTATGGGGATGCTTTCCACGGGTTTCACCCGTGGCTATTATCACCCGGCCCCTCCGGGGCAGGCACTTGCGGTGCGGCAGGCCACCTGCGGTGCGGCAGGCCACCTGCGGTGCGGCAGACCACCTGCGGTGGGGCAGACCACCTGCGGTGCGGCAGACGCTTGCGGGAGGCTCGCACGGGATATGTGCTGGTGGAGTTAGCGCGGTGGGTCCGCGGTTTGGAACCGCATCAGCAAGCTGCTGCTCCCGCGGCGGGAGGAAGAGTTTGTGCCAGTTGCCGCTTGCCGGCACTACAATCCATGCGGAGGAAGATGCCCCTTGAAATCGACTCGAAACAAATCCTTCTGCATCCTGAGCGCTGCGCTGTTGGTGGTGTTCGGTGTTCAGGCGTTACGTGCGCAGGAACTCTCAGCGAAGCTGCAAAGTGCTGTGGGACGCTGGCAGGTGGTGAACAACGACGGCACGCAGGGCGGCAAGGTGGAAATCTATCTCGAAAACGGCAAGCTTTTCGGGAAGGTCACGGAGGTGCGTCCGGGGCGCACGCCGCACGATCTCTGCGACAAGTGTCCGGGAGAGGCGAGCAAGCAACCGATCCTGGGCATGGTCATCCTGCGGAACTTTCACCCCGAGGGAGACGACTGGGTGGAGGGAACGGTGCTCGATCCCGAGAACGGCAAAGAGTACAAGGGCAAGATCTGGTCCGCAGGGAAGGATCAACTGCACATGCGCGGATTTATCGGCGTCTCACTGTTTGGCCGGACGGCGACCTGGACACGGATCCCTTGAACTGTGCATCGGGTGGTCTCATCAGGCACTGTGACCGGTTTGCGGGACGCTCTCATCGCGGTCCCGCTTGTCATCTGCTGGAGAAAACAAACTCGTTTCCATCGGGATCTCTGATGACTGCCGCTTCTTGTTTTCAAGGACGCGAATTGGTCGGTTCAAGGGAAATGTGACCGCTTCACAATCAGGGAAAAATGTGCCAAACCCAAAGTGCTCGACGGCTATCATGCAACCTAAGTACACATCTATTTTCGGCCAGATGGGAAAAGCTCTTGGTGTGAATCCATTGTTCATCATGAATCAAAGCTTGCATGGGAGGAAATTAATGAGAAGAAGTATTGTGCTCCTCATTCTTGTTGTTCTTTGCTCAACGACAGCTAGGGCGATCGACGATCCAGCGCGAAAAATCACGACCGATCAAGCTAGAGCACTTGTTATGGCCTCACTCACTAAAGAGCAGCAGCGTTTGCCAAAGCTGGGGGCGGAACAGTATGGTCCTCCCGAAAGCTCATCTAGGTTTATGAACTTCACAGTGACATGGGAAGGTACACGGGGCGGGAGCGTAGTAGTAGGAGTATATGCCGTCGACTCATACACCGGAGACGTTTTTAGTGCTACTCTCGGCTGTTATGAATTTAAGAACAATAGGCTTAAGGCGATGCAAGCACAATTTCGTGAAATTCTTCATTTATCGCGTGTTGAATATAACCGAATAAAAACAAAAGGGCCGCTCTGTGAAGAGTGAGTCCCGTCGCAGTGAGTTTCCGTTCCTATAAGTTCTTGACCCAATTTGGCCATGGTTCCCCATGTTTCCTTTTTCGGCTCCTCGGCCAGCTCGACCCCCTTTGACTTGAGCGACCTGGCTGTGGCGAAGACATCGTCGCACCAGAAGGTAAGTGGTTGGAATCCTCCGATGCGATTCTCATGGCCGGGGGGAGTAAAGAGGGCAAGGTTCACATCGGAGCCGGGGATGAGTAACTCGATCCATCGCTGGCCGGGACCGAAGGCCTGATCGGTTGCCACTTTGAATCCCATCTTCTCGGTATAGAACTTCAGCGACACATCCTGGTTGCTGACCGGGATGCTGACAATCTTGATGCCACGTATCATGGGCGACCTCCCTGTCGATCTTTTCGTACTGTATCCGGGCTGATTTTCGGATGCAATCTGGTTGTTCTCGCTATACTAACGATAGGTACAGCTATGCCTTCTTTCGACGAGTACGTGACCGACACCTTGATGCGCGACCTGGTGGGACACGACAAGCGGCCGGTGAGTTTTCTTGTGTATTTGTGGCTGGCGTCGGAGCAGCAGCGCCTCGAGGAAGCAGTGCAGGTCAGCTACTCCGAGCTGGCTGAATCGATCGGAGTTTCGAAGAGTTCGGCGCAGTCGGCGGTGGGTTGGCTGGTGCGGCGGAAGCTGCTTGCGGTGACGAAGTCCAGCGTGACGGCGACGCCGGTTTACCGGGTGCAGACGCCGTGGAGAAGATACCGGGCCTAGAAAGAGACAAGCGTGGACCGGGAGGTCCACGCGACAGCCGGCCGGGAGGCCGGCGCTACAGTTTCGTGCGCAGCGGGTCGGAAACACCGGTGGGGGACTGATAAGAGACAGGATGCAAGGTGCAAGGCCCCGATGGCCGAGGGCTGGCCTTTGTGGTCTCCCACCCATCGATCATCCAACCCAGCGACGAAGACCTGTCGCTGTGCCCAGGGGGCACCCTCCCGGAGACGCTCGATGGATGGGGCACCCGGTTTCATCTTCCTGACGAGCCGCTTTTCAAATAGCCCACATTCAAAATGAGTCCGTTGGTATACTGATTATGTGACCACTACTGTGCTCGACTCCATCTCGAATGGTTCCCACGCCGAGACTTCCCCCAGCCCGAAACGGGTGTTGTTGCTCAAGCCGCGCGGCTTTTGCGCCGGTGTGGTGCGCGCGATCGACATCGTCAAGATCGCACTTGAAACCTTTGGCGCGCCTATCTATGTTCGCCGGGAAATTGTGCATAACCGTTATGTTGTGAACGAGTTGGCGGAAAAAGGCGCAATTTTTGTTCATGAAATCGACGATGTTCCCGATGGCCAGCGCGTGATTTATTCGGCGCATGGTGTTTCGCCGGCGGTGCGGGAGCGGAGCAAGGGACGCGGCCTGCGGGTGATTGACGCGACCTGTCCGCTGGTGACCAAGGTGCACATCGAGGCGGTGAAGTTTGCCAAACAGGGCTATTCGCTGGTGCTGATCGGCCACCGCGACCACGATGAGATTGAGGGCACGCTGGGCGAAGCGCCGGATGTAACCCAAGTGGTTTCAAACGTTGCCGAAGTTGCCGAGCTGAAGGTTCCCAATCCTGACCGGGTGGCTTACCTGACCCAGACCACGCTGAGTCTGGACGAGGCGCGGGACATCATCCACGCGCTCAAGGAAAAATTTCCGAATATTGTGGGGCCGCACTCGCAGGACATCTGCTACGCCACTGAGAACCGGCAGGTTGCGGTGCGCAATGTGGCGCACAACGCGGAGCTTGTGCTGGTGGTGGGTTCGACCAACAGCTCGAACTCGAACCGGCTGGTGGAGGTTTCGCGCAACCTGGGGACCATCGGGTATCTGATTGATAACTCGCAGGCTATCGACCCGGCGTGGCTCAAGGGCGTGAACAATGTTGCGGTTACGGCAGGCGCTTCGGCCCCTGAGGTTCTGGTGGAAGACGTGGTCAATTATTTGCAACTAAACGGTTTTGACAGCGTCGAAGAAGTGGAAGTGATGCCGGAAAATGTTCGGTTTGGCTTGCCGCCTGAAATCATTCAGGCCATTGGCGGCGTGGGCGGGACGGAGTCCGTGCCGGTGCGTTAAAGCCAGTGGTCAGGGACTAGGGATCAGGGACTAGGGACCAAGACCGCGATTTTGTTTGATTGGCGGAGCAGCGAGCGCGACAGCGTTGCGGGGCCGCCTGTTGATTTGAGTTCTTCGAAGAGAACCTGAGGCATTTTAATCCGCATGAGCCAACAAAAAGGGAAAACTTCAACTGCGTCGCACATGGCCGGGCCGCATACGGTGGTTCCACGGTTTGGCCGGCTGGACGCGGACCTGGCGGACGTGGAATCGGCGGTAAGCCGGTCGGCGGAATACCTGCTCTCCCAGCAGCATCCTGACGGCTACTGGTGCGGCGAGCTGGAAGCGGACTCGATGCTCGAGGCCGACTACATCTATCTCCACACGCAGTTGGAGAGCGGCGACCCTGGGCGTCTGCAACGCGCATTTACGGAGATGATGCGGTTCCAGAACGAAGACGGCAGTTGGAGCCTTTATCCGGGCGGACCGGGCAATATCTCGCTGTCAGTGAAGTGCTACTTCTCAGCCAAGCTGATGGGGGTTGGGCCGGACGATCCGCGCCTTGCCAAGTGCCGCGAGTGGGTTCTTGCCAACGGCGGCGTGGTGGCCTGCAACACCTTCACCAAGATGTATCTCTGCGGCCTGGGCCAGTACGACTACGACGCAGTGCCCGCCATTCCGCCGGAGATTGTTCTTTTTCCCAAGTGGTTCTACTTCAACATTTACGAGATTTCGTCGTGGTCGCGATCGATTCTTGTGCCGCTGGCGATTATCTACGCGAAGAAGCCGTACAAGAAGATTCCGCCGGAGCAGGGCATCGATGAGCTGTTTGTAGGCGGGCGGGCCAATTCAATCCTTCGCCTGCGCAGGGACCGCAAGCGGATCTTCTCCTGGCGCAATTTTTTCATCGCGCTGGACCGGCTGATGCACTGGGCCGAGGCGGTGCATCTGCGCCCCGTACGCAAACTAGCGCTGGCGAAAGCCGAGAAGTGGCTGCTGGAGCGCCTGGAGATGACGGACGGCCTGGGCGCCATTTATCCCGCCATGCTGAACGCGATTATCGCGCTGCGGTGCCTGGGCTACTCGGAAGACGATCCCCAGGTGATTCGCGCGCGCGACGAGTTTGAGAAACTGGGCATTGAAGAGCCGGCCAACGAGACCATGCCGGAGCCGACCTTCCGCATGCAGCCGTGTGTTTCTCCGGTGTGGGATACGGCACAGGCCGTGTACGCGCTGGGCGAGGCAGGAGTGCCGCGCAACGATGCGCGCATGATCAAGGCGGCTGACTGGATGCTGGCCAAGGAAGTGCGGCACAAGGGCGACTGGGCGGTGAAGGCGCCGCACACCGAGCCGGGCGGCTGGTACTTCGAATTCAATAATGAGTTTTATCCGGACACAGACGACACCGCGCAGGTGCTGCTGGCATTGAACAAGGTGGACAATCCACGCGAGCGCTATCAGTTCCAGGTGTCGCAGCGGGCCATCGAGTGGGAGTTTGCCATGCAGTGCCGGAACGGCGGCTGGGGCAGCTTCGACAAAGACAACACCAAGATGATCTTTCAGTACATTCCCTTCGCCGATCACAACGCGATGCTGGATCCGCCGACGGTGGACATTACGGGAAGAATCCTGGAGATGCTGGCCAACTATGGCTACGACCGCAGCGACAAGCGGGTGCAGAAGGCCATCGATTTCATCCTCAAGGAGCAGGAGCCGGATGGAAGCTGGTTTGGCCGCTGGGGCGTGAACTACATCTACGGGACGTTCCTGGTGCTGCGCGGGTTGGATGCGATCGGCTTCGATCATCTTGAGCCGCAGATTCAGCAGGCGGCGGAGTGGATCCGCATGGTGCAGAATCCCGATGGCGGATGGGGCGAAACCTGCGGCAGCTACGACGATCCGAACACGCGCGGGGTGGGTCCGAGCACACCGTCGCAGACGGCCTGGGCCATGCTGGGGCTGCTGGCTGCCGGCGATGACCGCTCCGATTCTGTTGCCAAGGGCGTGCGCTGGCTGCTTACGCGGCAGTTGGCCGACGGCAGTTGGGACGAATCGACGGGTGAAGGAAAACTGAGGCAGAGTATCATTACAGGTACAGGCTTTCCCCGCGTCTTCTACCTGTCCTATAACTTGTATCGGCAATATTTTCCGCTGCTGGCATTGACCACTTACAGGCGAGCGATGGAACGGAAGAGCAGCTTCTAGCTGCTAGCTATTGGCAGATTGTTAGATTAGCCGGGTTTTGTATCTGGCCAGGAGCTAGAATCTAGCGGCTTCAAACAGAATTCACGAGACGCGTCAACAACCAGGGCGCTGGAGGGTAAATCAAAGATGGCTGTTCCGATCTCACAGATGTGGACGGTTGCGACTTATGTACTGAAGAAGAGGATGTCGGGCGAGAAGCGCTATCCACTGGTGTTGATGCTTGAGCCGCTCTTCCGCTGCAACCTGGCGTGCGCCGGGTGCGGCAAGGTCCAGTATCCTCCGCATATTCTCAAAAAGCAGCTCTCGCCGGAAGAGTGCTTTGCCGCGGCGGAAGAGTGCGGCGCGCCGATGGTGGCGATTCCCGGCGGCGAGCCGCTGCTGCATCCGCAGATTGTGGAGATTGTCAACGGACTGGTGGCGCGCGAGAAATATGTGTATATGTGTACCAACGCGCTGGAATTGAAGAAAAGACTGCATGAGTTTACGCCGTCGAAGTACCTGACCTTCTCCGTGCACCTGGACGGGCAGCGCGATCATCATGATTTCAGCGTGTGTCGCGAGGGCGGGTACGACATTGCCGTGGAGGGCATCAAGGCCGCGGTGAAGGCCGGCTTCCGCGTTACGCCCAATTCGACGTTCTTTGACGGCACCGATCCGAACAGCGTGCGCGCGCACTTCGACGAGATGATGGCGATCGGCGTGGAGGGCATCGTTCTCTCGCCGGGCTACAGCTACGACAAGGCGCCCGACCAGACTCACTTCATGGGCCGCGCGCGGGTGCGCCGGTTGTTCCGCGCGATTCTTTCGAATCGGAAGAAGTCGTGGAAGTTCAACATGTCGCCGCTGTTCCTGGAATTCCTGATGGGCGATCGGAACTACGATTGCACTCCATGGGGTTCCCCGGCTTACAACATCTTTGGCTGGCAGAAGCCGTGCTACCTGCTGCAGGACGGCTA
>Ga0302280_1002850_pt1 | contig 12919 bp, 8 predicted proteins | sample III_Fen_E1_1_FD_198771 | JGI IMG/M metagenome (GOLD analysis project Ga0302280, IMG submission 198771) | Peat permafrost microbial communities from Stordalen Mire near Abisko, Sweden - III_Fen_E1_1 | ecosystem: Environmental > Terrestrial > Soil > Wetlands > Permafrost | place: Sweden: Abisko...
AGGAACAATATGGAGAGTCATTCCTAATCCCTAAAACTCAAAGATATTGCTTTGCAATTCGTCTTAAAAAAAATTCCAAATAGTTGACAATACGCTTTCTCAATAGTTGTGGAATTCAGGAAATTCTCATGATTCATTAGCTTATGCTGCGGACTGGGGTTCAAACAGCTTGTTGACTGCTTCCTTTTATGATAAAATGCTTTGTTACTGGAATAAAGTTAATGATTGAAATAAAGAATGGAAAGATTATATAGTATTATTGATTAAATTGATTTATTTCACTTTATTTATGTGCATGAGAGCATAATCCTTATTTTGATTATATCTAATAATAGAAAACTATAGCTTAGATATCAGTCTTTATTTTAAGGACTTATTCCATTTTAAAATGACTTGATCATTTAATATATTTAATTTTAATATTTATTGGGGACGCTACTTGGCAGTAATAATTTCATTTGATCTTTTGAATACTCAAATTATCCAATTTATTCTGTATTTTTAATTGTTTGGTAAAGTTGAAATATTATTAAGAAATAGAACATTTACTGATATAGTCAATAATACTGACACTCTTCAGTGAATCAGAATTACAAATGTCAACTTCAAACCAATGGAACTTGCAACAACAACAAACTATTGATCTAACTCAACAAAATATGCAATTATTTGAACAAAATATGGAATTAAAACAGCGAAATATTTTTCTTGAGAGTCAAATTGCCAAGAAAGCTAAGGAGAATAAAATGATCGTTGAGAAGATGCAACATATTATCCTGAGACTATAAAGATGTCCATGATTATGTTTCTAATTCATTATTTTTTAAAAATTAAAAATATAATAAACTAATTGTAGATAAAATATTTTAGAAAGACATGTGATAAAATAGTTGTCATATTCATTATTACAATAAAAACATCTATAATTAGTTACCACCCCTCCCATTTATCAGACTGGTGGAGTTTAAATAGTCTGAAGGATGCTTTTTTCTATTGCAAAAATATTTCCCCTAATGATTAATGACATAAAGAATAGAGAAAATCATAAAATGACATTGGCTTTATTTTGTAAGAACTTGGCTACATTTTTGTATTTCATGTATTTTGTGTACAACAAATCGTAGTCCTTCTTAATCTCTTGAATTCTTAAGTCATATGATTATTAGGACGCTATATTTTTCTAAATCTGCATTTTTAAATCACTTTAAATATGATAGATTTGGCATTGCAACTCACTAATTTGATTTTAATACCTGCTAGTCAAAGTTTGCATTTATAATAAAATTTCATCTTTCATATGAGTAAGGTTATCAGCTGCCTCATAAAGACTCAAATTTTATTGTTTTATCTTTGAACATAAGCATGCCTGCGACTGATATTATTTGGAAAGGTTGAGCACTTCTTCTCTGAGTTTAGATATGATAGTTTATTTTTAAACTATTTTTTATTGCAATCTAATTTGTCCGTTATTGATTTGAGAATGTTCGGCTGTGATATTGGCAATCTTAAGATTGAGGTCATCGATTGTCCCCCTCAAAAATACTTTTTATTGATCCTAGACCGTCATTTAATTTGCTTTGCTTCTTTTATGCAATTTGTAGTTTACTTCTCTTTAATTTCTTCGATGCTCCTGTAATTCCAACACACACTACTCGAACGAGCTTTGAATGTTTTTGATTCTATCCTAATAGTGAAAAACTATAGCTTCGATGTCGATCTGGTTTTTGAGAGTTTCTTCATTTTTTAAGTGAATGGCATCGTGGCTTTCATATTTTTTGTCAATAAATTGTTCTTTCTATAGTAGCTTTAAATTTTGTTTTTCTAAATAATCGAGCAAATAATCCAGTTATTGTTTATACGATCGATACTCAGCATGGAGATGATATTCTTGTTATTTTAAGTTCATTGTTTTGGTTAAAAGTTAATTTTGCAATCTAGTTATAACTGCCTCTTTTCTCTCGACTAAAATATTTGCTGCTGATAATTACCGCTATATTTGTTAAATTTACTAATTTTTGTCGTTAATTTTTAATATTAGCTTATCTCTATCTTGTTAAAGGGAAGATACCTGAGTGGTGACTTATAATTTAGCTTATTTATGCTTTGCTTAAATAATATTTTATTTATTAAGTATTTCTCTTCCCATTTGATCAATTTGACCCATTAATTTGGAATTATTATCCTGCAAATATGATTTTTACGATTCATGTTTTTATATAGTTAATAGTAGATCTCTTTTCTCTTTTTATAGTTTTTAAATCACATAAGTAAATTGGTAAGTCTGATCCTAAAATTATTTGGCTATTTTTCTCAACTTTTACATCTATATTTATTTTTCGATATTGTCGATATTGTCTACATTTTTGATATTGTCGATTTTGTCGATATTGTCTACATTTTCGCTTTGAGTTCCAAAACTGCATCTTGAAGTTCTTGAGCTATATTGATGCTAAACCTCACCGCGAGCAAAATCGAGTTGATAGTGACTTTTATATTGTACTTCATGGTGGCTCAGTATTGGCTATTCTTTAAATATATACTGTGTCTGATAATCACAGTTTGTTAACCTCTGAATAGTGCGGCTTTCAATATTTATATTTTGTTATGTTTGCATTCCATAATTATTTACCATTTTTTATTAGCTTTCTGTCTGAGATTCCTTATTGCATCCACTTATTACTTGCTTAAAATGTCGTTCTCTTAACTCATTTACTTCTGCTTGTATTTTGATAATATACTGCTCTTGAATGCCCAGATTCATCTTTAAAAAGTGATTTTCCTCTTGAAGAATATTCGATTTTTATACCAATTAAAACTTTTCCTTAATTAACTGGTCTAAATCATCTTTGCATGTAATATAATGACTTTCAATCAGTCCATCTAATCCCTCTTTCTTATTTTGTTTCAGTTATCTCTATAATTACTCCTTTTCTCCTCTCATCACAGCTAATTCACTCTACAAGCGCTTGATTTGATCTAGTAAAGAGTTTACTGAATAATTTACTGCAATTTGAGGAGCTTAATAATGTCGATGGCTATTTATTTGGTTTTTATTTTCATCATTCGGGCGATAAATACTGATAGTTGGTTTCATTGTTTGCTGAAGTTTTTATATGCTTTGAGATGTGGATTTTGTTACACGTGTGATGCCTTTTCTCGGATTCCGATCAACAGTTTTTTTATTTTCCCACTCAGACACAGTGAATGTATTAACGAATCTTACGATACCATCATTTTAAACATTGTTCATAAATCGTTAAACTATTTAAATTAATCGGTTAATTAGATCATTGATTTCAAATGAAATACTCTTCAAGTTGGCAAATGCTGACTTAAATACCTATATATTGGATTTCTTTATAATTAATAGATAAATGAATACTCTAAGGCCTCTATGGGAATTAGCGCGCTTTCCTCTCAATCAATTATAAAATCAATCATAATTTCATGTGTTCCTTTAAGAAAATCAGCGAAATCACCATTACAGTCACCAAATTAACTAAAAGATATTATTTCTACGTATTTCAATCCTCGCCATGCTGTACCAAATTGAATTGGTGTCTTTTTCTAAATATTTGGCGGCTTATTTAATAATCAAAATATTAGTCTTGTTCCGATTTCAATGTCAAAATATTAAAATTCTGGATGTCGTCATAGTTTCTGTCTTTTTTCCTTTTCTATCTTTTGCAGTCTCGAACTTGCCCTTTTCTAATGCTATTTTTTGGGGAGTACCGCTCTTTTATTTTTTGTTTGGATTTTAGTAAAAATATCTCAGCCTTCAACTGCTAACGAATGGTCATAGTCTCATCAGCAATTTATCAATACTTATGTAGAATAATAAATATATAGGATAATTCTGTTAGGCAATATTAAAAAACGGCCTATTTATTCACATTACATTATCATTACTGACACGATTGCATTTTTACTTTTGAATATGTTTACTTAGGCGATAATTTCTGCTGGAGCATTTTGTTTTGTAAAAATAATTTGCTATTCTGATAGAAGAATGAAAACAACTAAAAAGTAAATATTATTTAAATAAGAGTCTATAAGCACCTTTATGAAGTGCCTAAGATAGAAGAGTATCATTGATTTATTTGGCTGTTTATCAGGGATTTCTATATTTAATTTCAAGCACTATATTTATATAATATTAATGAGTCAATGGATGGAGAGAAACATCATATTTCCCAAAGTGAATGAAGAGATGCTCAAAGTTGAACGAGCAGAGCAATAAAAAATAATTAGCAGCCATATAATAGGCGAATTGAAAAAAAGAAAGATTCACTCCATGTATAGAATAAATGAATATTAAAAAGAGGAGAAACGAGGAAGTGCCATATTTAATAAAAATGTTAAAGAATTAGCAATAAAAAACAATTAAATTTCAAAGCAATGTAGGCACATTTAACGGACATATACTGATCCAATTGATTCTAGAGATATATATAACTTGATATAAAAAGAACGATAAAAGTTTTTCTTTTCTCCAAATAAAAATACTGATATGGTATGCTTAAAAAAGAGAAATGCTTAATACAAGTAATAAAAATAATAATGGCATCCTAATCTAATTAGTCTTATGGAGAGTAAATTTTTATCCAAGAAGAGGAATAAAATAAAATATCGATCTTTGAAGATAAAGACTGAGGCTGTTGAAGAGATGCTCATCAAAAAAGAACCAATCAGGTATTACTTTAGCGATATTATCAATGCAAAAAAAGCTATAAAATTGGATTACGCTTCAGTCAGAAAAATAGATGAGAGTCCAAAGATTAATTCTTTGATTTTACCCAAATTGAGTGAAAAATACAAAAAGTAAAAATAAAAACTCTTTGAAACAAGTTCGATCAAGGGTTGGAAGTTTCATACAGAATAAATTTCAGAATTATATTGATTGTTATTAAAGGAATAATGATCAGGATGAATCTGCTGATTAATCAGAACTAATTTCTATGATTTTACTTTCAGGAAGATTTTTTTCTAAGAGAGTGTTGGCCAATTGAATTGAGTTGGATGTACATTTTAAAATGATTGCTTTGAAATTGTTTAAATTGTTTAAAAAAGACTGGCGTACGTCTTCTATTTATTTGTCCTTGCTCTACTTGAGTTGATTATAACTAGACTCAAATTATTTTTTGAGAGAAACCATGTCAATCTTTATCTGGTTTAGTTATTTTTATGCTTTTTATTATGTTGAGCGACCTGTTGGAAAAATAAACTCACTTATTGTCTTTTCGATTGTGCTATTAGCCTATTTGTGATTGCAAATATTGTTTTTGCTGATCAACGTTTTTAATTTTTAATTTTCTTTTTCAAGCAAAGCTATTTTGGCTGTAATTTATCGTATTTAACTCTGAAAGCAATTTTCTTTTTCTTTCATTAAATATTTGAGTTCTGCAATTAACCCATCTTTTTTACTGAGTTGACTTTGTTTGTGATTAATGCTTGAATTATAGGATTAAATGACAGAGGTAAGATGCCTTATTTTCTATTTAAGATCTTTATTCTCTTACCCTAATCTTAAAAATTATTATTAAAAATAACGATTTTCTTCAAATGATTTGTATGGAGTCCTTTTTTTTGTATTCTCAATTTATTGAATGATATTCTCAATGTGAAAAGATTTGTGATTTTTTTTCTTTGTTTGCTCACGATAGTCAACAGATTTAATTCCTCTCTCAGTATATAATTTCTTTCGTACTTTTAGTTCAGTTTTTTCATAGCTCTTTGCCTTAATTCTTTCCACACTTTTGATTTTAGAAATGAGACACTTGACAAAATCACAACTTGAAGGCTTGTTTCTTCTATTTCCTGAATTTACAAATACATTTTGTTCGTAATTGGCAAGCTTATTTATTTTTTATTGCTCGATAGAACAATTAGGGATATTTGTTCTGATTTATCTCTTAAATGTCTAATTATTCGTTTTCTTTTCTTTTTTATTTAATTTCTCGCACAGCATTAAATAACCGAATACAGAAATAATTATTAACAATATCCATTTATCAAAAGAGCTCAAATAAAAACTATTAAATTTATATACACTTATAATTCAATATCAAAACATTATACTTTTGTTTTAATCCCTCAATCTACCCAACATTATTAGTGCCAATTATAAAATACTTGATTATAATCAATTTCATCACTATTCGGTTCGCTTCACCAACATTATATGAGAATCTTTCTACATTTCCGTAACTATAAAATTTTAGATACTTAAAATTTATGTAGCCTTTTATGAATTTTTGCTGCTGTCAATAAGATAATATTTTTATTACATTTTTTTTACTGCTATCCAATGGCGACCACTAAATCTAAAAATTTTGGTAAACATTTAAAACAATTTGGATCCTTTTGATTCTTTGTTGATCAAAAATCCAACTAACTTGTTTTTTATTTGCTGGATTTTTGAAGACAACTCTTATTTATTTCTATTATCAAGCCATTAACATTCCATATTTTGTTTTTGTAAAGCAATCATCAGAACATTTATGTCATAATCACCACCCAATACGTGCTTGTGAGGATTAATAAAATTTGGTGAAAGCACCTTGCAAATATTATTTAGAGCCTTTTTCTCAAATGTTCTTTATCCTATTAGATTATTTAAGGCATGCAGCCCACAGTTATTATCTAACGTTCCTTGTTTTTCTCTATAAATTAGGATATCACCATCTAACTCATCAATGTTATCCATCAATATTTTTTCTAAAAAGTATGTAGTTTATAAATACAATGAGGTCGTAATTGATCAAAAATTCCTCTTTTTGCCATAATTAATTCTGGTCTCCTTAAAGATTTTATCAAGATTCTATCTATCTTTTTGAACCATTTCTTTCATTATATTCTACGTTTGACTTGAAGCTTTGAATTTGATTCGACTCTTTTCATTCTGGCTATCTTCATCTGAATTTCTTTTGGTCTCGTTGTAGGACTTGATATCCTTGAGTTTCTTTTCAATTTATACAGTATAGCTTCTTATTTTTTTGTCTTCTCTATCAGCCGCTTGCAAATTGAGAAAATTACTTTAAAGGATCTGCTACTATCTACCTAAATAATAAGAAAATTACTTAATACTTATTTTTGTTTTTGCAATTCACTTCTAAATTCTTAAATTTGCTTTCTTAGTTCAATGAGAAGATTTTCACTGACTCTACTATTCTTTTACAGCTTGTATTCTCTCTCGAGATCTTCAAGATCATATTATATTTGCAATCTTTACCGATAAACTTCTGCAACAGTCTCATAGGATGAGTAAATATCAGTGAGTGCTTGACTGATAGACTCATGCTGGATCGCGGACATTAATTTGGCGAATATCCTTTGCAAAAGTTCTTTTTCATAATGAAGTAAATCCATTGCAAAGGTATTATCTTAAAGGACTTCCTCTTCCTTTTAAGTCTTATTTTATTGCTCTTTATCCTTGCTATGCTCATATAATTTCATTTTATAATCCATCATCTCCCTCTTCATCGAACTTAAATCATTAAGTAAATTAGTATTGATATTTTCAAGTTTGGACATTTCCTCAGTTAAATAACTGATCTCTTCCTTTAATTATTTTTCCGATTGCTTTATCAGTCGACTCTATGATTTATATTTTTATATTTATCTTTCATATTTTAACGCCAAATCGTTATTTTTGTTCATCAGCAACATTATGCTTGATAAGAAATTGTTTAATCTTGTCTTGGCTAAATTAATGTCATTTGAGTCTCTATTTTCATGAGCTATATCGGTCTGATTTAAACCGCAGTCGATTCCTATCTTTTCAAAATTATGCAATTATTGATGAAGCTTCGTGATATGAGCGATTAGATCTTCAGTTTGATTATTTGTTTACTGATTCTACTTTCTCAAGTTGAATTAAATTTGCTTTTGCTAATAGTTAATTTGTTCATGTTCAGTGATTTATTGCCGATACATTGTCTCGATAGTATCCAGTTTGGCTTTGAGTTCTAAGTTCTCATCTTTAAGTCTGGAGTATTAAAATTATAGAGATCTATGATAAATCAAGAGATACCTGAAATCAGTATAGGAGGTGAGATTATAGGCCGTCATCATCAAAAATTATTCTTATGTATTATAATTCAATTCAAAATGATATAGACTGAGTAGATCTACTTATGAATTTTATTTGCAAAGAAGATACTCTGCAAAGAATTAAAAAGATCAAGCAAAATATATATATGTTAACTCACACTTATTTAAGCTGCATTAGACAATTATTTTGGGAGTTATCTGTTTTATTATTCATTCGAATGGGGAACTTTCGCTGTGTGTTTAGACCCAGCAGCATTGTTCTGCTTTTAGAATGTGTCTATCTTTGATTATTCACGCAGTTTATCTAGAGATATTTACCTTTTTTAATCGATTGAATGGGAGTGTTCACAAAACCAATGACAGTTTTTTCAGACATTGATCCATCTGTTATGCTGAGTTTGTTCATTTTTATTTATTCTTAATTATTTGCATTTTTATCAACCTCTGTTTTCATTCTAAACACTGGATTGTTTTTTCCTGTTGTCTCTATCTTCAGTTTGGAGTGCAAAAATTAGATTGAATTGGAATTATAATCAAGACCATTGTAGTAAGATTGATTAATGGACATGGCCTGCAGTCCTGCTTTCTTTTTCATAACGGTTGGAGAGATGCAATCATTTTTGATGGTCTGCCTGATGTTATTTTTCTTTTTATTCAAAGTGATGTAGACATTCTTAAGTTTATAGGAAACTTTAGATGATTCAGTAGTATTGATGTTGGTAATTTATTGTTTATGAAAAAGTTATTTATGGTTATTGCACACCCTCATTTTCAGCATCTTTTCATCAAATGTTTGATTTACTTTATTTTTTCTTATTCTAATCACCTATCTATTGTCTTATTTTTCATACTGCAACACTTCATCCATTGATCGATCTGCTTTGAATTTGTTCCTCCTATCTGAATCAAATTATCAATACTCTTTCGATTCAACCGATCTTCTCTACGCTTTTGAAATATATTAAAGTCATCATGGTAAATTGAAATTATTTTACCATTGATGGAGTTTCTCTCAAGACAATCTTTCTCAAATTGTGTGGTATTGGTTTTTGCCTCGAAATAAGCAGATTTAAAAGTCTTAAAATCCAACTCCATTTCATTATACAGATAAAATCGTTTTTAAAGATCGCTTAAAGGACTAAATTATAATAACTTTACTGGTTAAACAATGATATTTTTCCTTTTCTTTCTCTGTCAAAATAATGTAGCTCTTCATCATCTTTATCAGCTTCATCGTCCTCACTGAGGCATTTTTAGTAAGAACACTTTTCCATAGATAGTTTCTGTGATTTTTTGCTTCTGCCAATATTCTAATATATGATTTGCTTCGCTTCCGAATATTTAGGTTTTTATTTAATTTATCTCTCCGAATTATTTCGCTCACAGCTGATGCAAAATTTTATAACGCTGATTTGAATCATTTTTATCATCCTGCCAAGTAGGATTTCTTATTCATTTTTTCGAATTGCATTCTCGACCTACTGCAGACAGCGTAAAAAATTTGCAACAGAGGCAGATATGGCTAAGTGTTGGTACTTCATTTTATAGAGAGTGATAATTTACATGAGTCTGCAGATAAAACGATGGAAAGTTCTATATTAGCAGTGCATTACATAAGTTAGATGGACAGACGTCCTGATTAGCTGCTATACTTCTACAAAAGGGGTGATAATTACTTCAAAATTTATTTAGTCTTCTCGATTTGTGGCAAAAACTAGTTTTATTTTTGAATATTGATAGCGATGAGCTCAATCAAAGAGAATGATCGTTTAAAGATTTGAATGAACAGAGAAAGATCGTCGTATAGCTACGTCTCGTTTCGGAAAAAGCTTTAATGAAGATTCACCTAATTCATGGCTCTGTTTTTCCCAAAGAATAATTATTATTATTACAGAATCGAAGTAATAAAGCTAAGTTATTTACCTTTCTTTATAAAATATCAATATTTCAACCTTAACAATTGGATCGGTTAGAATAATAGTTGTCCTTCATGATAGGAATAGTTTCTTATATATTGGCTTAGATTATTATTCCATTATAATCGACTTTAAACTGATTGATTCAACAACTATCCCAAAATGAAGAGAATCAAATCATAGACCTCCTAAGCAGCCGTCATCATTCGTCAGTCCAACTAAGAAGATATAAATACTCTATAAATTCTGAACAATCACCCCAACCAGTTAATCAACATTCTCAATCGCATCCATTTCACGAACAACTTTGCATTTCTAAGTCAAGGATAAAAGATTAGGATTGCTGCCCTCATTGGTTTTTGCCATCCTGTCATGAATAAGGAAGTGCAAGGCTGTTTATAAAAATTAATTTCTCCCTCGGGGTATTTCTTCTCTGATAGTAACATGGCTCTTCTCTTGGAAACTCTCAATGTAATTTGCCTTATTCCAGGCATAAATCATAAATCGCTAAGAATAGCTTAACTTCCTGCGTTTTCACTCCAAAGTTATGAAGAATGCCTTTGGTTTAACTGTCTGAAATACCTCTCACATAGCAACTATTTCAATGAAATTTAAAGTCTCACCAGAGGAGTAACAAAAGAGAATTCTCAAAGGCTGATATAATTTATTAACAACATGCTGGCTTTGAAATAGAAAGTTAAAAATAAAGTCTATGCAAATTGCAACTTTATCGAATCCGTAGATGGTCAACAATTCTATCATTAGATTGATATAGAATTAGCTGAAAAAGGTATCATAACAGTTTAGTACTTTCCGGAAGACTATAAATCGGAGTACATTTAAATTTGGCTTGATAAAACTGTAGAATTGAACAGCTTATTGGGCAACTTCGTGTGCAAATAAAAATTTGGAGAGTTTTAATATATCCGAGGGCCTCTAATGTATGCCATGCAAAAGGGCATCCTATTAATTTTCAACAATTTTGGACAGATATCAAACTAATTGCTCGTCAGCATTAAATCCTTATCTTTGTAATTTTAAATCACTCACAATCAGAAAAATATTAGAGCACATGCTGGATTTAAAATTGTGGGAATTATTAGTAGAGATAAAAATAATAAAGCCAAAGCAACTATTGGTAAGTTGATCAGCCACTTCGAACTTCCGAGAAAAAAAATATAAGGCATTATTCCAGACATCAGTCATCAGCAAAACAAAGAAACAATACTCAATATTCTGAAAGAAAATGAAAGGTGTTTGGGGTATTCAGGATTAACCAAATTATGGAAGAGAATACTTCGCTTAAGAAAAAGTATATTCAATATTGAGGAAAACATTCAAAGCGAATCATAACTAAATATTCAATTATGGAATAGTTTTTTCACCCAAGACTTCCTCGATGAAATACAGCTTGAAGTCAACGACCTTACCAACAAGTCTGATCCTCATCGACTCATCACTTATCAATAAAAATATCGGTAACTTAAAATTGGGAGAACTTAAATACATTTCGAGGCACAACCTTTCCTGAAAATTGTTAAAACACAATATTCTTTGGCTGTTTTGGAGAAGCTTATCCTTTGCTTCCAGCTAAGAGAGTATCCTTTATTGATTAGTGAAACTGGTTGCGGAAAAACAACTTTGGTTCAATATCTGGCAGAACTCAGTGGGCATAAGCTGTACGTTTATAACATGTCTAGTGGTACAGATGTCACGGATCTTATAGGAGGATTCAAACCCATTGACTGCAGAGTGTTACTCAAGTAGTTGTTTTATAGTTTCCTTTAAAAATTTAGAAATGAAGTACCAGGAGCATAAAAAAACTAAGCCTATTTAACCAACCTCACTAACTATTTTATCCAGGGGAAGATTGAAGTCTTACTGAAAAGTTTAATACAGTCAATTCCCAAAATAATTGAACGCCTATCCAATCAAAACATGGGAGAATGGAAGGAAATGGCCAAGAAATTCAGCAATATTTTGTTCAATCTCGATAAAATTGATAGTAATCTCGTTTTCAGCTTCTTGGAAGGTAATCTTATTAAGGCTATCAAAAACGGAGACTGGATTTTATTGGATTAAATCAATTTAGCAACCAATGATGTTTTGCAAAAAATAGTTCCTCTCATTGAGGGTAAGAGTCTTATGCTCTATGAAAAAGGAGACTTGAACTATATTGAAAGGCACCCTGATTTTCGAATCGTTGCATGCATGAATCCCGCCAATGATTCAGGAAAAAAACCGTTGCCTCCAAATCTCTCTTAAAAATTTACGACAATCATAATGGCTGATCCTTCCAAACCGGATGTGTAGATGATGATCAAATAAATATGTCCTCAGATCAGTTAAACAGATATATCTCATCTGTATTTCTAAATTAAAAAAATGAAAACTGTTTCTCTTCGAAATTTGACTCGAGCTTTGAATTATATCAATCGGAATAAAGATACATACGGATGGAATAGAAGCGTTTACGATGGACTTATGCTTGGTTTTGGAGAGAAGGCACTTCTTAAACATTTTTATAATGACCAAATTCCTAAAGTTAGGCCGGGGACCCTTGAAATATCAGGCTTTTTGCTAAATGAAGGTTCTCACCGTTAAAATGCCACTGAAATATTCCATCTGACGTAGACATTTAAGGAACATCTTAAGGATTTTCTGCGTGCTATTGCCGGAACTTAACTTCCAGTCCTTTTGTAAGGTCCCACATCTGCTGGAAAAACAAGCATGATTAGACATGTCGCAGAAGCTGTTGGTTATAAATGTATTAGAATCAATAATCATGAGCATACTGAAATTTAAGAATATATTGGAAATTATTTCCCAGATAAAACTGGAAAACTAGTGTTCAGGGAGGGTCCGCTTGTGCAAGCTGTTAGAGAAGGATATTGGCTCATTTTAGATGAGCTTAATTTAGCAAAAACTTAAATTTTGTAATGTCTCAATAG
>Ga0302280_1002856_pt1 | contig 12896 bp, 12 predicted proteins | sample III_Fen_E1_1_FD_198771 | JGI IMG/M metagenome (GOLD analysis project Ga0302280, IMG submission 198771) | Peat permafrost microbial communities from Stordalen Mire near Abisko, Sweden - III_Fen_E1_1 | ecosystem: Environmental > Terrestrial > Soil > Wetlands > Permafrost | place: Sweden: Abisko...
GAACCATGCTCCTTCCCCATCGGGCCCGCGATGGGCTAATGAATCGGTCATTAATTTAATTTGGGCTGGTTCGACCACACGCCCCGCAAAGGTTAAAATTCCTGCGATGCCACACATATATCTAAACTATTTCTTCTTTACCTGTAACTGCTTCAATCCTTTAATATTGATTGTTTAAGACGTGCAAATATGCGGGCGGGCAATTTGGGTACGCGCTTCCCATTATTTCTAAGGTCAGCGACCCACCTATAATTTTCTACGTTAAAATATTTACCATATTTGGGCTTTTCAAATCTACCGGAAACTTCAAGTGTTGAAAAACCCCAATCGTTTTTAAAACAATACCATATGGCCTGCGAAGATAACGAAACATCAGTGTTTTCTGCCTTTAAATTATCATCCTTTAAACCATTACGATATGAAAACTTAAATGACTGTTGATAATCGGAAAGATAAAAAGTGAATGGTGGAAGCGCCTTTATTTTTTTTACATTATTATCTTTCAAACATCGTTGCCTAAATTCTTCTGCAACTGCTTGCAGATCATTTAGCGTAATTTGTTTTGACCTAACCAGTTCAGACGAAGTAATAATGTTTTTAAAATCTTTTTCATATTTATCTATGGCTAATTTGCTACCATTCCAATTTTCCGATAAATCCCAGACATCATTCGGATAAAACACTAATGGCTTATAGTTGCCCCATTCCGGAATCACTTTATATACATCGCCAATGTGGTTAACTGAAGCATTCATAAAATAATTCTCTTCATGGCAAAACCAAACAAAACTTGCAAAGGGAACAACATATGATGGATTAAGAATTTGAATCTGTAATTTCATTTCCTCTAATTGCTCCTTTGCTTTTAGTTTATGAAGCTCTACCTGATCATGATTACCTACCCAGCGCGCGTAGGAGAATTGGTTAAATAAAATATCAATGTTTCCTACTATTTTTTTTACCTTTTCAATTCGTTTTGCTTCACGGTGGAAATGGCAATCATTTAGGTTAAGTAATCTCTTTCCATGAGCTTCTATCAACATCCAGGAATCTGTATCATTCTTAACTTTTTGACAAGAAACCGTAAAGCCTTCAGAAAGCTTTATCTTATCATTTGGGTAAATCTGTATAATTGCCTTAAACCCTTGTTTTTTACAAAATTCGGCTACTTTATTGTCTATCGTACACTGGTATAATACAGTAATTTTTTGCCGGTATTCTAAAGGAATTTTTTTTATGACCAGTGGAGCAAAATGATCAGGATGCTCATGCGAAAACCAAATATGGGTTATGTCTTTAAACTCATCATACCCAAACATTGTTGGCGAAAGTAGTTTCCAGCCATCATTAAAAGCCAATCCCTCCAGCCAAGGATCGCTCATTAAACGCACATTTTCATCACTTAGAACAAAAGAAGCATGGTTCACCCATCTTAGATTTAGTGCCATATATCAAGTATTTACTTTTACAAATTTCATGAAATTTATATACTTTTCTGTATATGCATCAAATGAATAATTATTTTTTATTTTTTCAAACGCTTTATACCCTAATTGGGTAAATTTAGGCTTTGAGTTAATGACTTCTTCAAGAACGTTATACCATTCTGATTCGTCTCGAACAATAAATCCATCTACTTTATCGTCAATAATTTCGTTAATTACTGTAATACCGCTGGCTATACTCACTATTCCGCATCCCATATACTGTATTAGTTTAAATCCGCTTTTACCTCTTGAAATCAGGTTATCATGTAAGGGCATAACTCCCACATCAATTTGATGCAACAAGCTTAATTCATTTTTAAGAGACCATTGATATTGTTTAAGATCAAAACGGGTACGGTATTCAAATGGCTTGCCAGCAATAATTATAAATTCAAAATCATACTTTTCTGATAGTTTATTAAGCGGTTCAAGAACCATTGGCAAGTACAAATAATTATTGGGAGAACCGATCCATCCAAAAGTTAACTTCTTTTTGTTCAAATCATATTTTTTAGGGGGATACCGGTTATAATTAACCAAGGTTGGCAGTATAAAAACACGCGACGGGTCAATAGAATTAGAGGCAGGAACATATTTATCTTTAAGATATTTTGTTCCCGTCATGAAATAATGATATTGCTTTATTGATTGATAAAACTTATCAGGTGTTTCTAACATCAATTTACCATAAAAGGATAGCTGGCGCGGCTCATGCTTCGAAGCTGAAATGTCATCGTCAAAATCAAGAACAAGTTTGTTATTTATGCTTCTAAGAAATTTTTCCATAAATAAATTGCCATAATCATTAAAAATTAATAGTTCTCTTCTAACTACTACTAGGTCATAATTAAAAGCTGATAAACATTGAAAAAAACGTTTCCAACAGAATGCTAAAAAATATAATGACAAGAAATGGGGTTGATTAATGAACTTAATATGTCTATCTAGTTTGAAGATTGAGGCCACTTTGGCTTTAAAGCCTTTCTCATTTAAAATAGATACCCAACAACCTGACCTATACTTATAACCGGCGTTAATAGATGGAAAAACTTCGAGATAGAGAACTGCCATAGTCTGTCCTTTTCTGAAATATGCCCTGATTTTGTTTACCTGAAGAAGTTGAAACAAAAGAGTTAGAAAAGAAATAATAATAAATGACACCCAAAATAGCGGTATAAAAAGCAGGATTGTGACTTTTTGTATTAAGGTAGACATGGGGGCATTATTTATCAAAGTTCACGTTAATACAGCCAAAACAAATTCACACATTATTTAAAACCATGATTCTGATCACCCAAATTTATTCTTAATTTGAGACAACTTTCCTTTCACTTTTTGTAAAAACAAGTTTTTATTAAAATCATTTTTAAGCGCTACTTTTCCTCCCTCTTCAGGAAAACTTACGGACAAACTGTTTACAGCCGGCGATGTAAATAATTCTTTAACAGTGCCTTTAACACTTACAAATGTTACTCTATCACGATATTCAAATTCGCCGGGTATATATGATTCGTGTATAGATGAAAAACCAACTTTTTTAAGCAGATTAGTTAATGAAGGGCGTGTAAACCAAAAGCTTTTAGCGTTATCCCATGACGCCCATAATTTTTTTGATTTTTTATCCTGAGTATCGGCATCAGAGTGTTCAATGTACTCAACACCATAATAATCTTCTCCATTTTTAGTAACCTTTACTTCAGGTATTAATCCTATTTGAGTATCAATGATCAATAGCCTGTTTGTCATTGAATACATTTTTTCAACCAAGCCAATAGCATCTTCTGCTGTTAAATGGTATAGCAACCCGCTGCAAACGATAATATCAAAACTTCCAAGTGCTTCTTTTGAAATATTACGGGCATCATCCTGAACAAAGGTTAAATTACTAAGTTCAAGAATTTCTTTGCAAAACATGGCTTTTTTGACATGTGATTCGCGAACCTCGACTCCGACAGCTTTAGCCCCATGTAAGGCAAACTCAATGGTAAACATGCCATCTAAACACCCTAAATCAAGCACACTGCATTCAGAAAGCGGCTTACCAACTAAGTCGCTGGAGGCCTGAATTATGCGCTTAAGACGGGTATGTGCATGTTGTAAATTGCCGTTAGTCCATATTCCAAACGGCAATGGGATATCAAATGAAAATTTACCGTATTTGCTGATTATGTCAGCTAACCCTGTCTCAATTGCCTCCTTTGATTGCATAGTTATTTATTGATTTGTAAAACAAAAATAGGAATAAAAATACTCTTAACTTATGTTAAAATGCCTTATTTAGAATAAGTAAAAAATTTGCATAAATAAGCTTTTTACGCCTCTATTTCGGCCACAGAAGCATCTTTCTTTTTCATTAAATATTTTGAGTGCATCCTTGGAAAACCATACGACAAGGCAGCAGATAATATGATCTTAAAATTTGTATTTTGCTTTACTGCAAGCATTATTAATTTAGCAGCCATTGGACGGGCAGTTTTATAATCGGCATTTTGAAGCGCCAGTATCCGTAATTTATTCACCTTTAAAAGCAGGTTTTTTTTAAATGCTTCTTTAAGGTATGGTTCATTAAAATATTGAATTTGATTTTCAATTTGAAAAATAATGCCTTCGTTAATCTCAAGCTGTTTGGCATAGGACATTGAATTGTTTGTTGAATAAATACCGCCAGCATGTATCCGGTAAGCTGCCATTTTCTCTTTCGAATAAAGTATTTTGCCTCCATGTTCAGTAGTTAAGAGCCATAACAACCAATCGGTTAACATGCTACCGGCAAACCATACAGGAAACTCTTTAACATTTTTTATAAAAACACAGGAGGCAGTAAAAATAAAATTACCATTTACCAAATCTCTTATATCTGAAATTTCTTTTAGAACTTTCTCCCTTGCAATGATAGGCGCATCAATACAATCATCATCAAAAACCCTTTCGACATCATGGCAGTGTATAACAAACCCGGTATTGGATTCTAAAAAATCGACCTGTGTTTGCAATTTATTAGCATTGGTCCAGTAATCATCACCTTCAAGCATAGCGATGTACTTTCCGGTACAAGCCATATAAGTATCTATAAAATTTTCGTTGGGGCCTACGTTTTTTTCCTGCAGTACTAATTTGACTTTTCTGGGGTATTTTTTTTTGTATTCTAATAATATTTGGCGTGTCTTATCAGTAGAGCAATCTTCGCCTATAACTATTTCATAATCAAAATTAGTTTTTTGACCCAAGGCGCTATCTAAAGCTTTACCAATGAATTTTTCATGGTTATAAGTAATTATAAGTACGCTTAGCAGGGGATTTGTATTCATTTCCTATAACACTATATCAAGATCATGCACTTTTCATTAACGAATTTTATATTAACACAGAGGATGCTTATTTTTTTAAAACCATATCGAACCGATAGTGAGCATATAAAAAGTCTTTAGGTTGGTCAATTACCTTACTTTCTTTAAACCCGGCGTATTTACCAAGTTTTATAAACATGTTTTTAGAATACCAATGCCCAACAACAGGCTCGTTATTTTCAATACCGTTAAAATATACCCCCTCCCTCTCCAGGTTGTCAAAGAAATTCCATATTCTATCGCTATCAGGAATTTCTCCTATATAAAACAGGCCATCTTTCTTAAGCCAATTATAAACTGATTTAAATAGCTTTATTGTTTGATCGGGTGAAATATGCTGGATGCTAAAATAAATAAGAACTTTATCAAACGAGCTCTCCTTAAATTTTATCTTTGTAATATCATCTACAACTCCAATAATTTTATCGTGATGCTCTGTTTTATTAATACCATTTATTAATTTTTCTGTGAAATCTACTCCTACTACCTGCTTACATTTTGCAGCAAGGTAACTGGTTATCATTCCATTTCCGCAACATAAATCTAAAAGCGTGTCCTTGCTTTTAATTTCCATGTTCTTTTCAATGTATTTGAGCAATTGGTTGAATTTAGCCTTATGCATTGGCTTTTTATTGATGGTTCGCTCAACTTGTTGGTGTCCATTTTCACGTTCAGCTCTTATTTCAAAGTATTTCTTCCAATATTCTTTTTCCATTATGAATTTATTATTAAGATGATATTATGTATTTAAGATAAATGAATTACTCACTAAAATTAATATATTTATTATACAATCAGAAATGACCGAAGTATTATAATAATGTATATTTTTCTAAAAAATCTTTAACCGCTGCCACATCATTAAACATCAGCACATCAATAACTGACAGGTTGGCAACAAACGGCTCATTGTATTGCCTATAGGTTATATCCAATGTTTTTATGAATTCAATTTTAATATTTGCCTGCAAAAAATCTTCTTTGGAGTAAATTTCTATACCCCCGATAGGGTTTATGTAATGATCGCTGTGTTCAATATTACAAATATCAATGAGCCTTTCATGTGATTTAAGTGAAGAGTTATTATACACAGAAGATGAAGGAACGACTTGGGTTTGGATACCTAAATAATCTTTAACGTTTAACACACTTTCGCGGGCATAATCAACCAAAAGGTCAGATGGGATTTCAATTACATTTTGTACAAGCGGGTAAACTTTTTCGAAATACGGTGCTTTTTTATAGGAAAGTTCAATAGATTTTAAAAGCTTTTTTTTCCAGATAAATCCTGTATCTACGTTTATTTCGCTGATCAGTTTAAAAGGACTGGCACCCTGCATTACAATACTGAAATAACTGGGGCTACCATTAGATAATATTCTGTTCCTGGCTATCCAGCCCCCTTTAATAAAATTTACATCATCATAAACAACAAACTTGTCTACAGCATTGAGCATTTGAAAATACCCGATATAAGGAAAAAAGTAGGGCTGCATTATTGCAAGTTTCATGGCTATTTATATTTAAGCTTTTTGCGGTCTGTAGGTTTAGCGGTTAAAATTTATTTTAATTTCTTAAAGGTATGCTTTAACTGATTGAGCCCCTGCCGCCAACCTTTTATTTTAATTGTATTAGCAATGGCCAAATATTGGTATTTGAGAAATAGAAAAATATTTTTCTTTTCAAGGTAGCAAAAACTAAGGGCATACTCATTATTAATTATTGTAGTCATAAATCCTTTGTAAAACCTTGAATCGTATTGATTAAGATGTTCTTTACAGCTTTTAATGTTCCATTTATACCGTTCTTCATCTGTTAACCTAGACCATACGCCATCGCCACTATGCCTGTAAACGCTCATGATTCCGTCGATATGGTGTATCTCTCCGTGCATTAAACTTAAATAATGCAAGGGTGCATGGGTCGGTTTATATTTCTTTTCCCATCCCGCTTCAAGCTTGCGAAAAAAATTGCGTACCATGATGGATGACAGATGTCCGTAGGCTTTGCCTGCCACTGAATCAAAATTCAAAGGTATGGTCTTATCAAATTTATATTCAGTGGTTTTGTTATTCTTCTCATCAAATATAAAAACATCGTGAAAGGTCATTGAACACTCAGGATGCGCATCCATATAGTTAACTTGCTTTTGAAGTTTATGTTTATCTATCCAATAATCATCTCCTTCACAAAAGGCTATATATTCTCCAGTGCATCTATTAAGCGCATTAGTAAAATTTACGTACATCCCTTCATTCTTCTTACTGCTTTCAATTTTAATTTTACCTGATGGATCGGTTTGTTGTATCTCTTTAATTTTCTCAATAGTTCTATCAGTTGAGCAATCATCATTTACTATGATTTCGTAGTCAAAATCACATTCCTGCTCAAGAAAGCTTTTTAGTGCTGTTTGCACATACTTTTCATGGTTATAGGTTTCGCAACAAATACTTACCTTCATTAGCGGGTTGTATTTAAAGCTTTGAATTGATAAGAGTGCAAATCTTTAATACAATCTCTTTCTCCAAATCGACATATAATGGCAGGGATAATACGCGTTTGGCAATATCCTCAGAAATTGCACACTGCTGATAAGACAAAAAGGGCAGGTTATTTAAAGACGGATAGAAATACCTTCGGGTAGTAATATCATTTGCTACCAACAGTTTTCGTACTTCAATTAATTTCTCTTCAGTTTCAAATATAACAGGGTAATAGGCATAATTATATTCAAGCGGCAGGTTAGATTGAGGGCGAGTTAATTTAGTTTTATTGAAATTCAAATTGCTATCATAAATTGAAAACACATTTTTTCTCGCATTAATAATGTCCTGAATTTTAGGCAAAATGCACAAGCCCATAGCAGCATGAAATTCAGAATTCTTGCCGTTGATGCCAACAGAAAAATAATCATCGCCTTCATGTCCAAAGGTGGTCATTAACTTCACCTTCCGGGCTAACTCAACACTGTTTGAAATAATAGCGCCTCCCTCTATTGTATGAAATATTTTAGTGGCGTGAAAGCTACAGGTTGATATATCGCCGTAATTTAATAACGATTTGCCTTTATATTTAACGCCAAAAGCATGAGCGGCATCGTAAATAACTTTTAAATTATGTTTTTTAGCAATTACATCTATAGCTTCAACATCGCAAGGATACCCATAAACATGGACGGCCAGGATGGCTGTAGTTTTTGGAGTAATCTTTTCCTCGATCTTAGAAGCATCAATACACAAATCATCTTTTCTTATATCTGCAAATACCGGGTTACAGTTTTGCCAAATAATAGAATTAGTAGTAGCCACATAAGAAAATGGTGTGGTAATAACATCGCCTTTAACTTCTAAAGCTTTTAAAGCTATATCAATAGCCACAGTTCCGTTAGAGCAAAATGTTAAATTATTTATATTGAGATGTTGCTTTAGTTTAGATTCTAATTCTAAAAACAGCGGGCCATAGTTAGTTACCCAACTTCTATCCCAAATGCCTTTTAAATAGGTTGAGTACTCTTCTATATCCGGCAAATATGTTTTAGTTACGTTTATCATTTTATAACTGCAAGAAGGGGTTATACTAAATTACATTAATTTTCTATTATCGGCTCTTAATCGCAAACCTAAGTAGTTGGCTTTATTCCCTTAAGTTTGTAATAAATACTTCTAAAAAATGTATTTAAAAAAATATAAAAACCCGACACCGGGTAATTATACGCTTTTAGCTGGCGTGCCATTATTGTTTGATAAACTACTTTTTGATATAAGTTTAACCCCTTTTTCCATTTTTGCACATTTTGAGCACCTGCATTTTGAGTGTACATACTTTTTGTGTACCAAACATTGTCTACTATATGTAGTTGTTTGCTCTCATCATGATCTGCCTCAAGTTGCTTTGCCTCTAACTGTAATCCTAAAAAATTCATTACCTCTGCAATTACTTTTTCAGGCGTATTTACGAGATCTTCGTAGCAAACGGCATGAATACGGCCATTATATTTAGGGTTAGCTTTTAACTCTTGAAATTTTCTACCGCAAATGTTCCAAAGTTCTGCAAAACCCTTCGGGTTACCATGTATTTTAAAGCCTTCTTTTGCTTTCGCCCTCTTTTCTACCTGCACAAAAGAATTAACAGCATCTCTCCCGTCCCGATACATATAAATAACTTTACTATCAGGGAATAACTCCATAAGTTCTGTGGATACTAAAATGTCAGTAGGTGTTTTTTCAGAGAAATAGGTGTATTTATTTACATCAACGTTATGAGTTATTAATGTATTCAGAAAATTTTTCCAGTTTTCCTTTAATTCATTTTCATTGTAAAAAAATGATTGCCTATCCAACTGGTATGGCTTAGACATATCCCTATAAACAGTAAGTAGATGATACAGATAATCAAACTCAGGGCCGCCGGTTATTTGAGAATGCCCTACCAACATTTTTTGAAGTAAGGTAGTACCTGACCTTCCGCTTGACCCTATAAAAACAAATTTCATGTTTCCCTGGTGTTTATCGTAAAGTCGGTAAATAGCCTGTCTGCCCCCTTAGCCTGTATTATACCTGTGCCAAAATAATCGCCGTCTTCAACAGTAATTTTAAATGCGCTTTCAATCTGGTCAATAGTATCGGTGCCGCGCGGCCCTTCAAACATAATTAAATTGCAAAAATATTCGTCGGACGCCAGAGGAAATTTAGGAACTGTAAAAATAACCTCGGTTTTATTATTAACAGTTATCTTTTTATTTAATAACCCCGATGACAATACAAATAACCTGTTTCCCCTATTATCGTAAATTGCTACTGCAACAGTATATTGTCCGTTTAAATTGGGTTGTTGCGCTTCAATTTCTACATGAAACTGAACGGTTTCGCCGCTATGTATTTGATACACTACCTGGCCTTTTGCATTAGTTATCCAGGCGTTAACAAATTTGCTTTTACCGTTTCCAATTCTATCTGTGCGGTCAAAGATTTTTGTGGTGCGGATAAGATCTTCATTCAGTTTAAAATAATTGTCAACTATTTCACGCGAAGTGCCTTGCAAATATACCGTGCCGTTATTAAGCAATATCCCTTTAGTACAAAGGCGCATTACTGCCTCCATGTTATGGCTAACAAATAAAATTGTACGGCCATCACGGCCAACCTCTTCCATTTTTCCAAGGCACTTTTTTTGAAATTCTATATCACCCACTGCTAAAACTTCATCCACAATAAGTATTTCGGGTTCAAGATGGGCAGCAACAGCAAACGCCAAGCGCACATACATGCCGCTACTATAATGTTTAACCGGTGTATCAATAAATTTTTCTATTCCTGAAAATGCTACTATTTCATCAAATTTCTTTCTTATTTCTACCCGTTTCATTCCCAGAATGGAGCCGTTCATGAAAATATTTTCTCTGCCTGTAAGCTCAGCATGAAAACCTGTTCCCACTTCAAGCAACGAGGCTACATGGCCATTGATAATTGCTCTACCAGAGGTCGGTACGGTAATACGCGATAATACTTTTAAGAGAGTACTTTTACCGGCGCCATTTCTACCCACTATACCTACAGCTTCGCCGGCTTCAATTTTAAAATTTATGTCGCGTAAAGCCCAAAAGTCAACATTCTCTTTTTTATTACCCCGCAAAAGGCTGCGAAAGACATTATCAATGGTTCCTCTTAAATCATTGCTTCTTGCCTTACCTATTTTGTAACGCTTTGAGATATGTTCGACAACTATGGCTGGCTCTTTCATATAAAGTTTACACAATATCAGCAATAGAACCCTCTACCGCCGTGAAATAAATAATGCCGGTAATTAATAAAAGAAGAATTACAGCTACAGATATAATAAAATAAGTTGCATTTAACGGATCGCCAAATAAACACCAACGAAACCCCTCTACAATACCTACCATTGGATTAGCGTGATAAAGCAGAATATATTTTTTGGGTATTGAGCCTGAAGGATAACCAACGGGAGTAATATACAGCCCTATTTGCACCATAAAAGGTATGATGTATTGAACATCGCGAAAACGAATGGTTAAAGCGCTAAACCAAATGCCTACTGCAAATGATAATATTAAAAGCATTAAAACTATAAGGGGTAAAAAAACGATATTGGATGAAGGAGTTACTTTATAAAAAAGCATTAAGGCAAATAAAATAAGTAATGCTATACCAAAATCTATAAATCCCACTAGGGCTTTTGAAATGGGAATTATAAGGCGAGGGAAATATACTTTAGTGACCAACTGCTGAGAGCTGATAATAGACTGCCCAGATTGAGATAAAACAAATGCAAAAAAACTCCAGGCACTAACACCAGCCATTGTATATACGGGATATGGAATAGAGCCTGATGAAATGCCTGCCACTCTGTGAAAAACAAATACAAAAATTAATAGGGTTGAAATGGGTTGAACAAAAGCCCAAAGTACCCCAAGCCATGTATGTGCATACCGTACTTTAAAGTCGCGGAATGCTAACATCATAGTCAATTCACGGTATTCAAATAAAGGTTTCAGTTGCAAGAGGCGCTTGCCCTTGCCGGAATCGATTACAGTTTTCATTAAAGGTGAGCAAAGATACCAAAAGGGCTACGAATTAGCAACCAAAAATAAACAGCAGACTATCAGTTACTTATATTGCAAAATAGGTTTATGGTAGCCTTATAAATTAAACTGCAGAATAACCACTCTTTAATGTTGATGTACCTCTACTTATTTGCAATATAAAGGACAGAACGCGGATGTATACCGTGTTTACGAAATGAATCCTCACCAAAATAACTTATATCCAACTGATCAACTTTAAAGCCGGCTGATTTAAGCCTATCAACGAAACCTTGTTTAGAATACATTCTGACATGATCGTCCTGGCCGAAATGTTTCCACCTGTCACCAACTTCCTTAACGGTAGGATTTTCATAGATTTCTTTCAAAGCCAAATTTATAGGCACCATTGCAATTCCCCAACCACCCTGTTTTAATATTCTGTATAATTCCTTCATCGCTTTCACATCTTCGTCTATATGTTCGAGCACGTGTGAGCATATAAATGCATCAAATTGCCCCTCTGAATATATGGTCATATTGGTTATATCCACTTTATCATCAACACCGGGCATAAATAAATCAGCAGTTCTAACTTTAAGCTTGGGCTGACTTTTGAGAAAACGGCTTAAGCCGGAAGCAGGTGCAATATCTAAAACACTTAATACAGCATTACTATTCTGCAACACTTTACGAAAATAAAGGGCATACAATCTGTCCCTATCATTAGCCTGGCAGTTACTACAAGTATAAAACTCTAAATTGATAGTTTCGCTCTGAAAAATTGAATGAATATACTGATGTTTATAATATTCGCGAAAAAAACTGAACGGCAACGGTTTAAAAAATACACCTTTTTTACCACATACGGGGCATTCAGAATCTTTTTCCCTGGCAAAATAGACAGGTTCTACCCTGCCTAGCATTACATTAACGCCATTAATAAGCCTGCTCTTCAATAATTTTAAAGTGCTCATATATAATTTAATTAACCCCTTGATTTTAAGAGCTTCAAATATCGGAAAATTTTTTTCCTATAGGGCACTAAACTAAAGATTGTTTGTGTGAAACACTTACCCATACCTGTTTAAAATACAGGCCAATTCAACAAAATTTTATGTATTATTTCTTTCTAACAATATATAATACAGAGCGAGGATGAATTCCGTATTTATTAAAATTATCTTCCCCTAAATGTTCTTTACCCAGCTGTTCAACTTTAAATCCAACTGATTCAAGCCTTGAAATAAAACCTTGTTTTGAATAAATCCTCACATGATCATCTTGTCCAAAATGCTTCCACCTTCCTGCTTTATCTTTTATAGATGGATTCTCATAAATGTCATTCAGTAATAAATTAATAGGTACCATTGCAATGCCCCATCCTTCAGGTTTAAGTATTCTGTACAGCTCTTTCATCGCCTTAATATCATCATCAATATGTTCTAATACATGAGAGCAGTTAAAGGCATCAAATTGCCCGTCTTTGTATAATGTCATATCGGTGATGTCGACCTTATC
>Ga0302280_1002857_pt1 | contig 12887 bp, 6 predicted proteins | sample III_Fen_E1_1_FD_198771 | JGI IMG/M metagenome (GOLD analysis project Ga0302280, IMG submission 198771) | Peat permafrost microbial communities from Stordalen Mire near Abisko, Sweden - III_Fen_E1_1 | ecosystem: Environmental > Terrestrial > Soil > Wetlands > Permafrost | place: Sweden: Abisko...
TCTTTAGAATTAGGAACCTTTCCAATTTTAAGTTTGGCCTCCATATTTCTTTTTTGCTATTGCTAAAAACCATCACTCCAACCCTTTTGATAAATCAGGGGCCGTTTGCTTCGATCTGCCATGGGAAAGCGGGAAATTGTAGTTTTTGTTGGCTGGTCTTGAGAATGTCGCCTTAAATTGGAAAGGGTGGAAGCTGATTTAATATTTTTAGTTTTCAATTCGCTTAGAGATCTCTTTTTTTTAGGAGAATCAAAAGTGATAAGAGCATCTGGATTACCATCAATGAGCGTTTTCACCTACATATCATTGTGGATACATTTGAGAGATGATATTCATGCAACAGTTACATCTTGGCTTCAGCCAATGCTTTACATATATTCTCCCGAACATGATTTTTCATAAATTTAGTCTTGATCTTAAATTCTGGAAACAGCTGTTAACTACTGCGTTGTGTAGTTATTACTTCCTACTTTGAAGCAGGTGACTCCACGATTTTCTTAGCATGCTGCTCAGCCAGCATCAAGTCAACTAGTTCTCGTCTGAGAGAAAAATAGTCTTCCAAGTTGCTGCCTGTATATTTTTTACTGAAGGTGACTTTGTTGCTGTTATACTCGACGTGATTCTAAATTTGTTTTTGTAACTATTTATTTTTTTACAAATACGCCTTTTTGTACTCTTAAAATTTTTATATCATCATTGCTGCCTGATCAGTATTACTTACTTTTTTATTAATCTCACTCACCCGCTTACCAGAACGAGAACGAATCCTACGATGTTAGGAGCGTTTTAATTCATCTCGCAAATCGAAGGGTTCCTTACTATTTGAACTATTGATTTTTTATAGTTCTTGTGGATTGATAGATTTTAAAGTAAGATTGGTGTGATGTACCTTTCTCACTTGTTCTGCGAGATCAAGCAATTGTTATTAAAACTTAGAAAGAATTGAAGAATCGATGCCTCTTAAATAGGAATCTTCAGGGTCATTGATTCTGTCTAAAAGATCTATTATTTTTGATAAATGAGCGTGAGTTTCTGCTGATGGATCGTAGTTCATGTCAAGTGTGCACTTGAGAATGGTGCTTCTAACTTGTTAATGGAACACAATATATAATTTGGAGAGTTCTCCTACCACTTCTTGCGTTTTCTGTGTTTCGTCAATGAAGCGGGTCCACTTACGCTCTCGTAGTTACATTTGTCAATATAATTAAAAATAATTATTTAATATACAACCTAAGATAAGCTATCATGATTGTTTACAAAACAGAAGGAAAATGTGAGTGTTAGTATTTATTAGTTTATGCATTTATTTGTAATAATTGAAGTTGATAAATATTTTAATGCTGAGAAAGGATATGTGCAATTTGATATTTTAAAGTCTAAACTATTTAATAGTAAATTTATAACAATATTCATCTACGAAGTACAATATTTTTTGTCATATCTAGCAATTATATTATGATAAAATCTACATCTACGGAATAATACAAATAATTATCAGGTCCTATCAATATTATTATCCTATAAAAATAAGCAGAAACAGATTGCACATTTTTAAAGAAAAATAAAAATTATTGGAATTGAAAATTGTATCGTTTCGAGAGTAAAGATTAAGAAAAAACATTTTTTATAGAAATATATTTTAAATTGTTGAATTCCAGACAAATCTGATAGAAATTGGTCCTATTTTACTAATATTTGTGAACACCTCTGCAGATGAAAGTATCTTTTATGGAGAAAATACAAATAATATTATTTACTAATTCAAATAAACAGCCTCATTTTAATTTATAAAGTTCAAACAGGAAAATATTAATTAATTCATGAAATCAACATAATATAACAGGGAATATATTTAGAATTTTCTAAAGATAGAGGCGTCTAACGACGAACTTCTTCAATGCCATTATATCCAATCTATGAATTATCATCTTTACGATGAACGAGCTTTAAATACACTCGAAATATTTATTAGCATGTTGAATACTCCATAGTATGCAAGTCTAGTCACCAAATTAGCAAATGTTATCAAGACTCGAAGAGTACAGCTTGCAAATTATTAGATTAAATGCCTCACCGAGGGCCATTAAACGAACATATATGCAAATTTTAAGAAATAAATAAAAGACAGATATTCCAAATCAATTTTATCAAAAGTCTTCTCTTTTTTTTCGCGAGCTTTGAGCTCTCAGATGGCTCCTCCATCCTGTTAATCAAATCAAAGAGCTTAGATAGATAAACTGTCACTCCGAATGGAAATGTTGAGCGTTTAGCCGTCAAGAGGAGACTTGAAGAGTGAGGAATAGGAATAATTGCTTTGTTAGTCTTCCTCTGCGTCTAGTTTTTCAAAAACTGATTGAATGGTCAATGGTGTCATTGATATTGATTCCTTAAGTTAAAATAATAAATATGAAAAGGTGATTTTTTAAAAAGGCTCTAACTCATGCTATTGCTACTAAAAACCTTTTTCGTTATGGAACTCTAAAATCAAAAATATTATACGTAAATAAATACAAATTTTCGATATATATTTTTAAGTTTTATCCCGAGCCTAATTGATTTAATGTGCCTATTATTTATAAAATCAGACAAAAGTAATATTTAATTATGACATTTAATGATAATTTATTCATTAATTTTAGTAAACTTAATAATCAAATGATGGATGCAGAATAGCTCATACAGTTAGCTTTTCAAAGAGCCCAACTCTAAGATTTGATTATTGTTGTAAATACTCACATTATGGATAGCTAAACTTTATTCAAGTTGGAAATCATTATCATCATGATTACTCATACGCAAAGATTTTAATTTAACCTTTACAAAATCATTCTCGTTTGCTTAATGATCATTGTGCTGCTCTTATATATCCTCAACAGCATTGCAATCCAACCGAAGACATTTATTGCTTTATAAGAAGGATCAATCTTCACTCCACCGTATGTTTCTTATGGGCCCATAGAAGCTATGAGAGTTTTGAAAGTTTAGGAGCAGAAATAATTGTCTCATTAATTCTCAGCATTTACTGGTTTTACATAAAAAAGTGATTGATTCCAATTATCTATCTCATTGATATTGATTTCTAAATAAAATAGTAAATATGTTGTATATTTTTGAATTTTCCCATTTTTTACTTCTTGAACATATATTTGCCAAATTTTAGCAATATTCTCCTTCTTTAGCTTCATTTATTTTCGATTTTTATAATCCTACTCTGTGGCTTCCTATCTTTATTAGTTTGGCTCAATACCTATTTGTGCCGGATTATGTAAATATTACAATGGCATACGATGTATGAAGTAAGAAATATAAATACCGACTTATTTACAATTCTCTGAGACTATTTATTGAAATCATTCAAGTTAAGTAACAAATAATTATTCCTCTATTAAAATATAGAGTTAAATAAAGATAAAGTCTTGGATAATCCTTCTGGAATTCGTTTTTATTTCTTATTTAAGATTGGTTATATTTTATGAAATATGGAAATGTTAACACTCTTGGAGATCTGTGCATTATTAAATAAGAATTCAAGATTACCAATTGATTTGCTGAAAAGTTATTTGCAAGTTAAACTAATACTAAATGGGATGATAACTTACAGAGATAAAACAATTCTATATACTACCTAAATAATTTAAGATTCAATATTTTTAGTCTTTTTAATGATTAAAAAATCATTTAACTATTTTAAATCAAATCATTGAACTCATCTTCAAGTTACATTTTTAATTAAGGAATTTGGAGTTGTTTGATTCATTTTAAATATTATTCAAATGTCCAGAGCCAATTAAAAATTAGCATCTACCTTTTCCGGAGACCCAAGGAAAAAGACGAACAAAACTCCACCTAAAAATTAATCGCAATTGCGCCGAACTCAACCAAAATTCGATGCTAAAAAAAAGTTGATCGATAATCAAAACTTTCATGACATTGCTTTGCACGAAAAAGATGAAAGATTTCGATATTTACTGAAGCACGGGTAATTGAAAAAAGTATAAAAATCTGGCAATATGATATTTGCAGAGTTACCTCAAATACCCAATGTATGGGTCTGCTACCGTCGACCCATTGAAAGAGAAGCTAATATATAAAAAGTCAATTTAGATGCATTAGAATTATCGCATGTGCCTCTCCTTTAGGGAGAAGAGAAATTGAAGATGCTGACATTCCAACACAATCGAATAGCTAAAATATAAAATTTGATTTCATTACCGAATTTGTTGTACCTGGATTTGCACGATAACTTTATCAAGGACATCGAAAATATCAGTATTCCAACTTTAAAAGTCTTAATGATTGCTAAAAATCAGCTTTCAAAAATTAAAAATATTAGTGAACTCCCAAAATTGTAAGTTCTTGATTTGCACTCCAACAAAATTCCAAAAATATAGGGATTTGGATTGCTCAGCTCTTTGAGAATTTTAAATCTTTCACATAATCAAATCATCAAAATGTAAAACATGTAAAATCTTATTAATCTTAATGAACTTAATCTCAAATCAAACTTGATTATTCTGATTGAGGGAATTCAAAAATTAACTAAGCTTGAAAAATGCTATTTGGCCAACAACAGAATCGAAATCAAGAGTTTTTAGAGCTGCTAGTTAGCCAAACTTCAGAATATTAAAGAGCTCACACTCGAAAATAATCCCTGCTGCAAAGAAACCACTTTATTTTTGAGGAATATCATCAAATATATGCCAAATCTGAAGCTTTTAGATAGTAAAACTCCCACATTATTAGAATAATCTCTTCAGGACTCAGAAGAATAGCAAAACCATTAATAGGTTTTGAAACTCATTGCCAATCAATGGCAGGAAGAAAAGAACAGGATTATGCAAATTTAAGCTACAAATGGGGGAAAGAAATAGTATTTGAAGAGCACCTGCATTACTGGAGGTCATGCCTAAATTGAAGATTAAAATATTTTATTTATCTATGGTCATAGTTATGATGTAATCCTGACCAATCAAAACTTCCAATAGACAGTCGAAAAAATTAGATTCTAATATGTCTTTATTGAGTTTATTATTGAACAAAATATTCTAAGCACGCTTAAAAAGTTCAAGTAATTGATCGATTATTCAGAAAGCTCAAAATATTATAATTTAAGGAATGTTATTTGATGTCTTTACTCCAAATAGCCAAACTCTAAAATCTTCCAAATCTAAAAATAATAATTATTGAACCTCATGGCAACCCCATATTTAACTGCACTTTCCTTAAATAGTTTATCATTTATAGATTTCCTTCTATAATACAGATCAATCGATAAGATGTTAAATAAGCTGATAGAACGAAGGCAAAGAACCTTTTCCAAAATTTTGATAAAATCCTTCAAATACCCGAGAAATCATTTGGTCCTGAAACAATGAAGGTATATCCTTCTGAAGAGCCGAATGCAAAAAGTGATAAAAACTATTTAAAATCCTTCAACAGAATAGTGAACGAGTCAGCCGAGCAAATTGCTGAACAGTCTGGGGCTCGTTGTGAAATAGCAGTAGATTTAAAAAATTCATTTGAGGGTGTCTTTGATTCTATGCTGTTGGGTTTGATTAATAAAATTAAAACTAACCATTAGATATGAGAACCCATGAGCTAAAAAGATAAACTCATAATAATCTAGACAATATAAATAGTTTTATGAGATTTTAACTATTATTTTTATTTATAACAAATGAAAATTTAGTTTAATTATTTCGATGATTAAATTATAACGAAGAATTAAATGTTTTGTTAATCATATAGTGCATATAGTATTGCATTTTTTAAAATAGATCTACTTAATAGCTTGATAGCACATTTTTAGTAGTTCAAGTGGAAAATAGTCATGATTTAATTTTATAATCAAGTAGACTGCCTTCTAACTTGCATTTTATAGATTTTAATATATTAATGTTAGTCAGTCGATTATTCATGATTCATCAATTATTCCTTTTTGCTCATTAGTTTAAAAACATTATCGTTTTGACTTTAATTCAAACTCAATATCTATAGTTATCATCAAATGGTAGAGCAGAAAAACTATTTTAATAAAACAATAAATTTTAAATTCTATATGGATCATGGTTACCAGAAAAAGTCCAAATAAGCATGCCATCCGGAATGATTGCACAAGGTTACGGTAGTATTTCCAACAGTTTGCTTCATGACAGGTGCACTCCATCCTCCAAAGGCTGTAAAATCTGAAAATGATAGACTTGTATCCACATGACCAGTACTATGATAGTCAGCATAAAATAGATCGAAGCCAGCCTAAGCTACAGAATTGCAAGTGCTTCCAAAGAATTTTTTCCAAATGCGAGGGGTGGTAAATACTCCTGTATCCTTTAAATTCTGTACAACTACAGTTAAAGCTTTGGTCAAAAAGACACAGTTGTCTGCTTGACTATAGCCATCCCAAGAGCATCCTGTGGCGGAATTGGGCTCAGCTTTCATCCAAAGATCAGAGTACAAGTTCTAAGGTATTGCGCCAAGGACAGTTTATACTTGGGCAATAGGATCGGTACCACGGCAAAGCTTTAAGTAAATAGCAGTTGAGAGACCCCCAGATTGAGCATTTTGAAGAGTTTGTATGGCTACGGGACTTCCTTCTTCAGCATTAACAATGGCCCATGTATAACCTTGTTCCAATATACATCCAAAAGCTGTTTTAGTCAAAGGACCTACAATTCCAATACCAATAGGAGAATCCCGCATGGGGATTATCTGCATGTAACGCTGATTATATGTTGAATCTAAGATAATGCACTGGCCTGAACCTGCTGTCCATTCACTGTTGTATATTGTACAATCACCAATTTAGCTGTTGAACACTGTCCACCCTGGAATAGTCGCGCCCATCTCAGCTAAGCCTGCACCAACAACTGGCTATTGGAAGTTGCCATTGATAAAAGTTGGGAAGTTAGTATGAGAGGCATCTGAGGAGGAGTAGAATTGAACGTTTGCAATTGTTAGACCAATGCCGTCACTGGTAGATGTTCCATCAAACTGTAGCACATTGTCAATGCAAGAGTTGGGCATCACCTGATACGTAGCATGCTGAATACCTGGACCAGAAGGGACGAGACTATCTATGATTACATTATTCCATAGGATATTGGCCTGAGAGGTCAGCAAATTATTAGCACCAGCACCAGCAGTTGTAGGAGCCCAATCAAATTAAAGGGTAAAAGATCCTAAAGTTGGGGAGGAACTGCAGGGAGTGTTTATGGCAGGTACAATATCTGGAATTAACTGAAAGTTGCTGTCAAAAGTGAGGATTTGGGTAATCTAAATGTTAGAATTTGCATCAAGCTCACAGAGTTGAATATCAACTGGCCAATTTGGATTATATCCAGGTCCAGTACCGATTTAAATATGAGGTCCACCCCAAGCCAAACCCCAACCTCCATTTCCACTCCCAACTACAACCCGACCTTGAGCTCCTCCATCATAGATCCAATATCCACCATATTGATAAGGCGCTGAAAAATCTCCATCCATAACAAGGTTGGTATTGGTGGGATCTCCTTTCTTAATGAGTTGAACATTAGTAAAATCAAAACCAAATGTATCTGATGGTCCAGCTCCTTCAAACTGAAGAAGATTAGCTCCTTCAACAGCAGTTACATCAACACTAACTGTATTAACGTTATAATCAGCAGGAACAATTGAAAGTAAGATGACATTGTTCCATAAAGCATTTGCCAGGGACGTACCCAAGGGATTATTTGGAGTTTATCTGGCAGCATATTGAAAAGTGAGTGTGAAGATATTGGATTCAATAGGTTGTGATGTGATAATCGTAATCAGTAAAAGAAAAATTACCAAAGATGTTTTCATTTATATATTATGAATTTCTATATTAATGTTCGATTTAACAATAAATCTTACTGAAGTTACGCAAAGGAATGTTAAAAATTAATTAAAAATGCTAGGTTGTGTTAAGGAAAAATACATTTTAAATAAATAATACTGATATCTCCATATTAATGAAGGGATTGTGAGCTGTATTTTTATTTTTAGCAATTAACTCTGAAAATAATATTATACGTTCAAACCTAATTTTTATATTTTGCTTGAAAAATTACATTTATGACATCAAACCAGTCGCAATAACGCTAAGAATTGTAATGCAACAATTTCACTGTGAATCGTATAAGGAAATGGTGGAAGCGTTATAGAATATCAAAGACAAATTGAAAATTAAAAATAAAACCAACCGCAAACTTATTATTAGTCATATTTCATATTCATATAATAGTATTGATTTCGATTATTATGCTTGTTTTGATTTGATTGAATTAATAATGATAAATTTCCAGTAATATTAATTGAATAGTTATAGAATTTAAAAATGATTTTATTATTAACCATCGAATGTTAAGCTAGCATAATATCTAATATTCACTCGATTGTTCAATCAATTATATTGTATTTCATATTTTTATTGTTAAATTTGTTTATATATACAATCAATACCTGACTAGGTTTCTCCAATGGAAAAATCAAGAATTATTAAACTTCGATATTCTTTTACTGATGGCAAACAAGATCATTACATTCTAAGCGGAGTTCTTCTCTTATGAAATCCCGATCCCTGAAGTATCTGTTTACACTTAATCTTTTGTAAGAAGCAATGATTTACGACTATTACTTGAAATAGCGACTCATTCATTTCTAAGAATGTTCACTGACTCAAAAACAAACTGTCTTCATTTTATCTGCAAGCAAAGAGGATCACCGTGTTTCGATGTAGAGGCCTATCCCGATGAATCCCATCCTGGGAATTATTATTTCCCCTTTGATTTTAGACAATTAAAGCATAGAGGTAGTTGCTAGCAAAGAAATGAAGCCTTTAGATACCTATAGATTTATAACCTCATGAAACTTAAAAAGGGGGAAATTTAATCCTTTATGAGGAGTAGTAATTTGATGAAGGAAAGTCCAAGTACGATTTTGTCTCAGCTTTCGAATGGAACAGAAGAATATTTCTTTTAAAAATATATCCGAGGTCAACTGGAATTAAAAAGAAAACTGAGAAAGAGGTTTGATAATATTGTAAACATTGATATTAAAAAAATTGGTAAAAATGATGAAAGGCATGAGTTGGAAGGATCACCTAAAAAGAAGATTTAGAAATTGGTTCCCTACAAAATATCTTCTAGATAAAAAGAAAATTTCTAAACTATCCTTCCAATTGTATCCCCCATTGGCAATAAAAAAAGAAAGATCATTAAAAAAGAAGGAAGAAATATAAAAAGACATTAGAAAACAAATTAATAGGAGTCGATTTAAATATAATTTCCTTCTTCCGAGTATAATGAGAGACCACCTCAAAATATTGAATCAATTTTGCTTCTGAATGATGACAACACTGCTCAAAAAGAGGAGATTTATTTTTAGTCTCGATCATCTAGAGACTTGCCTGAATTGAAGGTACTAAGCTAATAGATGGATTTGTTTTGGAGTTCATCATCAGAAGAGGATCCATCCAATAAAATTGAACCGCCTCTTGAGCAGATTTTTAGCAACAAAGAGGATTATTTTCAGTCGTTACGAAACAGTACTCTAAAAAAATCATTAGAAAAAGAGAGCCTCACATTATTCACACTCGATGGTGAATTCAACAAGGAAAATTTTGCCTGATTATCCATTTGCATTCATTATTTAATTATTAATATTATGACAACCGAGCTGAAAAGTGTTAAGTAATTGCAGATAGATTTAGATAAAATAATTCACTTGATGGGATGCTAGTAATGGACAGTAAGGGCTTTGAAATTTATAGTACCAATAAATAGAATTAGACAGCGGATTCGCTCACTCTCATCAACTGCATGCCTTAGTGCAACTCTCTTCTTACTTTTTCCCTGAAAAGACAGGCACAGTAATCGGCATCGAAACCATATAAAGCACAATCCTGCTTAAAAATACTCAAGATGGAAAAATAGTTGCCACCAGATAATTAAAATGATATATTTAATGCAAAACTCTTTTAAATTAAAGAAAGAACTCACAATTAATTAGAATTAATTAGAATGGACTCATTCTTATTAATATATCTTGGCATAAATAATTATTTTACTCTAAAAATTGATTGAGATAAAAAGTGATCAGGAAGAGTTTATTTCCCAAAATGATTAAAGTTTATTCTTCTATTACTTTAAGATAAGTTTTAAATTGTTGTTTTATTAATTAATTAGAACGATATTAAGTTGCATAATGACATCTCCCAAAAAAACTGTGGACGTTTAGAAAGAGAGTACGTTTTTTGGTGAACTTTAAAAAGTGGAAGTATTTTTGATGTAAATTAGTTGCAAACAAAAAAGTTAACTACTCAGCTAGGCCAAGAAATGATATCTTTAAGAAATTTGGGTGCTTAATTTCAGGCAGTAGAGAAGGAAGGAAAACATACATCGGAGTAGTCAAAAACAAAATTATTGATTGAAGTCAAAATGTTTGAATAGAAGATGTAAGATATGATTAATAAAGTAAAAACTATTTGACTTCCCAAAAAGCTGAGTACATGAGGTTCGCCAACCAGATCAACAATATGGTAGCTAACTCAAAGGAGATTAATAGCCATCTAACACTGCTTGCTACTAAATTCTAGGAATTTCAAAAGAACGTGGGGTTGTGATACATTTCTTAGGATCATAAATATCAGATATAAATTTTTACATGTCCATTGATGAAAATAAATCAAAGTTGAGTTATTATTTATTTTGGAAGATATAGAATTCTTTAAAAGGAATTCTAATTATTTCTAATTATGATTAATAATGTCAATGTAAATAATTTTTATTGCAATTCAGTGTTATTTATTTTATTAAAATGAGTCAAACCCGCAGCCCTGACCATATAATAAGAATGAGGCAAGCTATGGACAGGATTGATAATCAAGTGAGAAAAAGTCGCTAATAATTTGTTTAAGATATCACTGTAGATAATAAAACTTCTCAAATACTTAATTTGACCATTACTCTCGAAGATAGTTTCGATACTTTAGATAAGATAGGCATTCAAAGTAAAGTTACAATCCCGCAAAATTCAGTTTTTACTCATACAATATCAAATTCTCGGTAAAATATTCATGATTAACCATCTTCAGATCAATAATTTAAAAATATACACATTTTTGATCACAATCCAACTCCATGGTCGAATTTTAATCAAGAAATGAAAGTACAGAGAGAAAATTGCTATATTAGGGATTCAAATATAAGATAAAAAGATTCAAGATTGCATTAATCACCTCCAAGAGTTGAGAGAAAATTTCAACCCTTCAGTCGGTTGGAGGGAACTATATTAAATAAATCATCAGGTGAATAGAAGGCTTCTTCGCCAAAGTAGTCTATTATAAAATCCAATAATTATTTTAAAAATAAATAAGGATAAACTTATGAGAAAGAGGAAAGTAATAAATAAATATTAATTATACCAGATTAAATTCAAAGTTTATCCTTCAGCTCAAATATAAAGACAGATCATAAATTAATGATCAAGAGCAATGTTGTCAATTAATTTATCTACGATAGTATGGCAAATGATTAGGAATCATAACAGATAAATAAAAATATTAATGAAAGTACTCCCAATAGAAGATAAATTAATATGCGTACCGTATAATTTGTATCTTCTAATTACCAGACTGAATCGAATAAAATTATGCCTCTATCTTTGCAAACTTAGAATAAAAATAATTTAAACGATCACAATGCTCAAAATACTGCATCTCCTCAAGTGTTTAGTTACGGTCAATAAACAAATACTCCTCTATACTAATAAAATAACTCATCTATAAATTTTAGTTTTAGTTAGCTTTAGCCAAGTACTAGCAAGCAAAAGATAGTGAGTCCGTCCAATCCGCAAAGGGTAGTTGAAAAGATATAGCCAACAAAGCTAACTTATACAAATCCATCTCCTTCATAAAAAAGATACTCTTAAGCATACTCATCTAGAAAGCAAAATATATCAACTAATAAAATCAATTAGAACTAATCAACTAAAAGAAATTCGCAAAAGAGAAGCTTAATTGAAATATCTACGAAGCTACACTCAAAAAGCAAAAACAAATCATCATAAATTGTTGTTAATAATCGCACTTTTAACAATTCTACATTTAGTCCAAGTAAAAAGAAAGCAGATGATTTGGTTTTTGAAAGACAATCTTTTTTAAAAAGATTAGAGACAGATCTCAAGCCTGCAAAAAAATCAAATAAAGGATAGCTTCGCCAAAAGTCTAAATCTAATTATTAAATTAAAACTGATCATAGTCGCCAAAGCCATCGCTAAATTTCTCCTCGTGCTCTCTAAATTAGCGAAAGGTTGTATTTTCGAAGTAAAATTAAATCTCCATGCCAACACTACAAGAGATTTCGAGAAGAATAGGAAAGAGAAAGATTTAACTTTTTGATAAAGCAAAATAGTTTTGTTCAAAAATACATAACAAAGGATGAGCAAGAGATGCTGTTTCAGGCATTGAGGCAATCTGATGAATCAGTATCAATGTGGCCCATGAAAATCGTTAATTATACTTACTCAAAAATTAAAAAAGTAAATTAAAGTACCTATCGTTTATAAGGATGATCTTTCTTCCAATCTTTTATATCTTATTTTATTCTTTAAATAAATATTTAGGGTATATTTTGTTAGTATTTATTTTGTTACAAATTGTATAAAATATATTACTTATTTCACTGCGAAGATGATCATCAAAAAGCCTTCGTTTTAAAGAAGTTCAATCTATTTGATCTGTTAGAACAAATAAAAAAATTCGCCACAACATAGCTTATTTTTTAATTAAAGTATCTTTTTCTTATTAAAATTGATCGTTAAATATCATGAATGTTGTTAAAAATGAAGTCGCTTTCCAGTTAATTACCTTTTTGTAGGGAAATAGC
>Ga0302280_1002860_pt1 | contig 12884 bp, 7 predicted proteins | sample III_Fen_E1_1_FD_198771 | JGI IMG/M metagenome (GOLD analysis project Ga0302280, IMG submission 198771) | Peat permafrost microbial communities from Stordalen Mire near Abisko, Sweden - III_Fen_E1_1 | ecosystem: Environmental > Terrestrial > Soil > Wetlands > Permafrost | place: Sweden: Abisko...
TTTATGTTTAACTTGAACCTTTCATATCATTAAATTTTATATAATATAAACACTTAGTCATTACTCAATCTTTTTGCCCACTTTACTGATTGTATATTTCTAGTTTTTCAAACATTGATAGATATATTAATTTTTCAGCTAATAAATATAATAAAAAATATTAACTTCCTGCTTGCTCATAAAAATTCTTATATAATAAAAAATATGGTATGAATAAAAAATATATTTTTTTATTTGATTGATTGCTCTGTAAATTTGATAGTATTTAATTATTTTTTTACTTATTGTTGGACCTCATAAAATAAAATGAACCTGATCAAAATTTTAATAAATATGCAGCATTTTACCTTTTAAATTAACTTCATATTAAAAAGGAAAAATATCCTCACATTCTTGTTAACAATAGATGTAATTTGAATTTTTCTTCAACTTTTTTATTTATGCCCTTATAAGAGTTAAATTTTATTGATTCGAAATTGATCAAACAATCACTAATTAAAATGCAGAATTTTCAAATAATCAAAGCTGTCCATAATCGTGAAATATTTTGTATATTCTACAACTGATCTGAGTGATTCATATCAATTTTTTATTTTATTCGTTTGAGTTAACTTTTTTTACTTAATAAGAAAAGAATATTGACTTCACAGATTAAAAAATATCTCTGCTCATCATAATATTTATGATCAATTGCTATGACATACCCTTTTGGGTAAAATATCAATTTTTTCTTAAATCTTATATCGGTATAATTCAACAAGCAGATAAAATCATTCTATGCAATCAAGGAAATATCATTAGCCAGGATTAGACGCTCCGAAGTGTTTCGGGATTCCTGTTGACTTCTTGGAATAAAATTGCATATTTATCTAAAATCACTTATAAAAGAGATATAGAACATAGTTTTGTTGATAAAAAAGATATTAAATGCTCGTTATTTGATAGGTTTTTTATAAAAGATTTGTTACCACTCACAAGCATGTTTGGATTTAAAGGTGGAAAATGGATGCACCATAGTCAAACTCACGGTCATGGTCATAGTCATGGGCATGATAAATCATAGAGCCCAAAGAAGCCTAATGTGATTCTTACTCCTGTTCCTGGAACTGCCTATAAGATTGTTTCTGCTATGAATGACTCCATGGCCTTGACCTTAAAGCAAGGAAAATCTCATACCATTGTTATTGACACTTTCCAATCACAAGATTCTCAAAAATTCTTTTTTGCTATTGAGCATGGAAAATACACGATAACCAGCGCCTTGGAAAACAGACATCTCCACGTTGATGAAGACTCCCACCAGAACGGAGCAAACATTCATGGTGCTCACAAACCTCATAAGAGTTTTGTCTTCTAAATATTACCTATTACTACAGGCCCAATGGCAGGAAAAGGAATAGGCTTCAAGACTGTGTCTGGAAAGGCTTTTGACATTAAGGGAGGACAGGCCAACAGCGGAACTGAAGTTTGTCAGTGGGATTTCCATGGTGGAAACAATCAAATTTGGATATTGGTGCCAGTGGCTATTTCTTATAATACCAAAGCTAGTTTGCCAGCCGAATTCGTTGCTAATCCAGATTAAACTTACAAAATTATTAGTGTAATGGATTGGAAGCTATCCTTAACTGTGAAAAACTAAGGAAATCACACCCTTTCTCTTGAAACCTTCACAAACGATCCTACTCAACAATTTCACATTTACCAAGAGAACAAAAAGTCAGCCTTTGTTGTTGTTTCTACGAACAATGCTCTTTGCATCTTTAAAGATAACAAATAGAACAATGGAGAAATCAGAACTGATGCAGGTAATTATCCTAGCAGTTGGTTCGACGTAGTTCCAGTGACTACTGGAGAATGGGCTCACCGCGCTTATATTCTTCGAACTTTTGCTGGCAAAGTTGCAGACATTCACGGAGGAGTTGCAAATATTGGTAACCGTGTATGCCAGTGGCAAGGGCATGGAGGAAACTGTCAATCTTGGTTAATTGTCCCCGCCGAGCAAGCAATCGTATGATTAAATATCATCATCTATTAAATCAAATTTTCGTTATTACAATTAAAAAAGATTGTCTAAAAATCTTTGATCGAAACATGTGATAGATTAGTAAGTGTTTTCTAATAGTATTTTCTAATATTTCTTCTAAACTGGTCGTGCAGTTAGATTAAAATTATGTTTTTAAATATATTGATTAACTCTAAGTTATTGAAAATACATATCATAGACTCAATATTTGATATTCTGCGGCATTGAGGATGATCCCTCCTTTGAGTTTATTGAACGATTGGTTGGACTCGGAGATATTGATGTACTCTCTTAGCTTGAAATATTATTTTCCAAATTGAGGAATTTGTTTTACCTTGTTGTGGGAATAAACTTTGGCATTTATTATTTTTTATTTTTCGAAAACACAAATTTCTTTTCTGAAAATTTATTCTTAGGAGTGAATGTCTTCAAAAATATATTTTCTGATCCCTAATATTCTTAAGATTGAATCTCCCAATCGAACTTGTTAAAAGAGTCTATCTGTGAAGAATGTTTGTTTTTGTTTTTTTACTATTTAGTAGTTGAACAAAAAGATGAAACTTTATTGATTTGCAATTTGGTATTTTTATGAATATCTTCATCACATCTTCGATTCTTCGTATTTAACTCCTAGTTGACTAAATTTGTTTAAATGGATGACAATCGAATATTGTCTAAGGAAAAATTAAGATTGTTTTAGATAACAGCCTTTGGTTAATTTTTATGCTATACATTGTCTGAAAGATGAGAGTTCTAACAATCAAATACATGATTGACGCCGCAGCCAGGATGGTTGCTTGTCAAACAATATTGGTTATTGGAAAATTATATTTTAGTATTCGTTTTCTAACTGTATTCTTGAGGACTAGTCAAAGCATCCTTGCTATAGGGCTATTTCTTCCTTGCTCCAAAATACTCTTTCGAAGACCCATATCTAGCAATACTAAATTTGATATCATTTTCCCATTTTCTATATTCTTAGCCTAAACTCTTGATGTTTTGGACCTAACGATATTGTTTGTTTGTGGTATCAAGATGGTGTTTTCTGATGATTTATTCTTATAAGGAGATATTTTCTATCTCCTTTTTGTTTCTTTTCGCTTATTTTTAGGCCTTCACTACTTTTGATTCAGAGAAGCTTACCCCCATTTATTAACTTCCAATGTATTAATATTTAACCTAATGGAAGAGGAAGAAAATATTGTCATTTGCCAAAAAAGCATGAACAATATTCTTTAACCATAATTTTGTCAGCAAAACATGAAACTTAGTTCTCCTTAAAATAAATTATCCTTTCTTCTATTCTAATAATTGTGCTATCATTTTGAAACTAAAAATTGGATCGAGTTATTTAATGAAGCGAAAAGATTAAATAATAACAAAATTCTTATGATTTATGAGATTAATGTCAATTTTATGCCTGATTTTAAATCTTTTATATTTTGAGATCTTCCTTTTATCCTGAATACCTTTCTGTCATCGGCAGTATATTTAGAAGAGGAGTTTTGACATTTAAAAATCAAAACCAAGTAGAGTTATCTTTAATTAGTTTATAATTATTTGATGACTGATTCGTTTAATTATTCTCGCAAGGAAATCGTAAATTGGGTGGAATCCCAGACAAAGTATAAGTTCGAAGATCTTAAAAATGGAGTGTTCTTCTGTCGCATGCTAGCATTCAAATACCCCTAATAAATCAGTAAAATGAAGTTCAATTCTTCCCCCATATCGGAATATGACAATACAAGCAACCTTTCTATTATGAAACGAATACTGAATAATCATGGACTACAGCTTAATCTTAATATTGCGATGATTTTAAACTCAAAAAATAATTTTTAACTTGCCAAGTGGTTCAAAAAATTGACGGAAAACATTGTTATTCCATCAGCAACTTCAACTCCTGTAGTTGATAACTACTTAGGTGTTACCAATGTACCAAGAATTACAATTTCTTCTACGAAGGAGAAACCTGAGAATATAAAAAATATAGGAGAATCTCCAAAGAAGCATGTCTAATCGTCCAATGAAAAATATAAAAAAAAGATGGAGTCAGCTAAAAAACCGAATAAAGATAAAGAAAGTCAATCTAAGGTGAAGAGACTATCAATGGCGAAGAGCGAGGTCTGTTTTTTTAAAGACCAAAAGAATGTAACTAGTTAACTCAAAATTCCAATGAATAGAGAACGAAAGGATAAAAAGAATGATCAAATTATAACTAAATTATATCAGACTCAGATGATTCAAAAGGCCTAATAAATAGAGTACGAGACAGACAACGATATTAGTGAAATTTTGTATGAAAGAGCTCTGGAAGAATCTATATAAAGTTTCAAAAAGATATTAGATAAAATAAAGACAGCTGCAGTCAATTCAGATGCTAAAACATATTCTTCATTTCGAGAAAGTATCAGTAAAGCTATTTTCTCGAGATGAAATGATCTTTAATTTTGTATATAATGCTATCAAGTCTAATTTAAGACATGTTATTTTATCTTTAAACTAATTAAATACGATTAAATACGATAAATTATGCACATGGTCATGATTTCTTAAGAAGCAACTCAATTTAGATATTTTATGATGGTGAATTTTAGCGATTAATAATCTAGACTTAATTTTATTTTAACATTAAATATCAATGGTGTTAATTCATCAATATAATAATTGTTATTAAAATGAAAAACTAAATTTTTATATTGGCTTTATTATTGGTAGCAGTTTTGGGAAAGTATGATCTAAGTACTTGGGAAATAAAATAGTCACAAGACGGTCAAAACTTTTGGAAAGGTAAACTATCAACTTTGAAGGGCCACTGTCGCTGGAAAATTCATAAAAACAATAGCCTTCAAATATTTCTTTATGAGCACATAGATAATGATGATGTTTCTTTGGAGATGAGAATTTTAATGGAAAAGTATTTCAATGTAGAAACGCAATAAATTCAGACCGTTATTGAAACCCTCAAGATCAAGTATTGCTATTGGAATGGCTCTAGTGATTGCAAATATCTTGGAAAGTTTAATACTCACGTATATCTCTCTAATGAAACTGTCATTGTTGAAGAACCATCAGGCGAACAAATAATAATTTCATTGAGCTATTAAAATATGAGCTGGATTTTAAAGGTGGTTATTTTTATGTATTTCATTGTCAAAATATATTTCATGACCATGTGGATTCGATCAGAAAGATCCAAACCAAAATTAATTTGTTTGCCTATTATATCAGCATTATTGATGTGGTAACACTGGACCACTTGCTCCATAATCATAATTATAGGTAATTTTAGGTAATTTTGGTAATATGTTCCTATTTCCTTTGTATCTGGATGCGGAATCGGCTTAGCACTATGTTCGTTACAAATCCCTTATAGGGATTGCAGGAGGTAAGACGTAATTATGGTTTTTTTCTTTGGCTAAAATACAAAATTGAAGAATCACGAAAAAATACTTTAGACTACATATTATATAATTATTGCTATTGGCAGCATTGGAATTCCTATTTCATAATTATTTGTACCTTAGTAAACCATATAAAAATCCGTCATAATATTGTATTCTTTGATTCCTATTCTACAAATTTGGTTCAATATTATATACAATACACCTTCATTATTTCCTATTTGGCGTTTACTCATGTATCTCAGCAACTTTCCACTCATTATTTACTCCTTTGGATGCCCGACTAATTATATGAGGAATAAATTAAATTATTCAATCATAATTTTTCTTCTTTTCTTTTCAGCAATTCAAATAATTGTAATTAAAGTTCTATAGAAAAAAGTTGTTATATTTATTTACAAAATCATATATTTTATTCGTATTTTAGTCACATAAGCTTTCTAAAAACAAAAAATAAACTAATAGATCAATTAAATTTGCTCCGTTTGCCTGTATCCAATGAATAAGATACCAATAATATCTTTTTAGAGAGCCAATAGAAATCGACCCAAAAGATAAACACTAGCAATAACTCCATGCCAACATCTCTTTCACACAGATTGCCTGCTAAAATGGATAGAAGTCCATCCAATCTGTCCTTTGGATATGAAATCTTTGCCTCATTATAATTGATAATCTTCTTTAAAATATACATTCAAATTGAATTGCACATTATATAATTTTTTTTTATGAAACCACAAACAGACATCTATTATAAGTGATAATTTAGAATTTTCTAAATTGAAATTCAATAAATGATTTCCTCATAGGGAACAAAATAAAACTGCAATTATTTTAACAAAAGAATTAGTCGATAAATAGATATCGTTTTAGTAAATGTTCGCTAGTTGTTAAGCAATACGATAGATGGTGAAATACATAAAATTTAACAAAATTAACTCTCATAATTCTCATCAGCAGATACAATTGAATCATTGTTTAACTCTTAGCCCAGTATAATATTATTCTTTGAGAAATTAAATTATTCTCACTCTGGATTTGGTATATTGAGCAAGATTGACCTAGAAAGCCAGTTTTCCCGTTTCATCTTTTTGAGATAAGTCTGTTTGTTCTTTCTAAGGTAAAATATACTTGCTAACAGAATGATTGATTTTTAAAAATTTTAGTGAACTGAATTTTTAAGAGTATGGATCAATGGATTTTCTTTCGCTGTATTGGGTGTGTTGACATCAATGAGATCATTTTTTAATATATACTTCATCATAGTGATATTTCCGAATTAACTGGCGATATGAAGGCAGGAATTGCCTGTTGAATTTTCCCGATATTACTTTATTCTATTTGTCAGTAAAGGAGAAAAATGTTGATTGTTATTAAACCGACATAAATCAAAGAGCTATTCGTTGTTTAATTGGTTCTCTATCTTTGTATTTGATTTCTATGGATATTGAAAGAGCGGAAGTCCTGTAATAAGATTGACCTTATTGTAGTAAGTTCTTTCCTTTTAAGTCAGATCCTTTAGAAATTTATCCATAATCACCTTAATTATTAAAATATGTTTAAAATTATATTCAAATCAGTCATAATTGTCAATTTTAATGAGAATATCAGTGACAGGATGCCTTCACAAATTGCTATCAAATTGTATTTATTCTTTATAAATTAACTCATTCCTCATACATAATGCTACCGAAAAAAAAAAAATCTATATGTGGGAATCATCTATACTGCTGGCTATTTCTTTTGAATTAAATATCTCTTTGCAAAAGTTAATGCTTATGATATTATTTTATCGATGTATTCTGCCTCAATTTCGACATCTATAGTACTTATTTTAATATTAACTTCAGATATTCGTTGATTCTCAATTCCAGTCATAAAAATGAAAAATTAATTACAATTTGAAGATAAGTTAATGAACCCCTTCATTATGAGTTATATTTATTAACAATAAATATCCTTATCGACTCCAATTTTAAGAATGGACATAAGCTATTTAATTATTTTGATAATATTATTTTTTATCTTATTAATGGAAACAAATAATTTTGTGCGCAAATATTATTTGAATTTATGACGACAGTTCAAGAACAACTGATTCAATCTTTTAGTCAAGCTGCCCCTCCAGGCATGCAGGCTGGCCTTAATCCATTCGTAGAGGTGATTCACATTGAGACTCTTACGGATTTTATGTTGACTAACCTTTACATCGGCATTTTCTACTATTTCACTTTCTTATTTTTTGGAGGTTATCTTTGGTTTATATAGGCCTCATCGAAGCCACGAATCCTGTTCCCAAAACACCAGAACGAAAAGCTTCAACTAAATTACAAATAAAAATGGGCATTATTTCTTTGTTCAGCCTATTGCTGTACACCACTATTTGGTTGTGGAAAGTGGACAGGAATCTACCATACTATGGCTACTGGGCTGGCAGATAGAATGAATTCGGAATATTTGAATTAATCAAACAAATTTTCATATATTTGTTTGTTTTCGATACCTGGTTTACTCTAACGCATCATTTCCTTCATATAGACTGGTTTATGCAAAAAGTTCACAGACATCACCATGTACAAATGTATTTACTTAGCAATTTATGTAACCGACAGCTTTTGCTCAAGATGCAGTTCATCCCTTTGAGGCTGTTCTTCAAGGTCCAATGGGGCATTTCCTTTGCACAATTATATATCCCATGAATCCACTCCTCATATCTGTTCTAGGGTTTCTCACAAGCATTTATGCCCTTCTTGCTCACGATGGTAGGTCTTTGGATTTGAACAATCACACGATGCATCATTATTATCGTAATTGCAATTACGGACTATACTGGGGTTTCTGGGACTACGTTTTCGGAACACGTTACTCAATCAAAAAATATCCAGTGCGATACATCCCCAGCTGGTAAATCTAAGCAAGCAAAGCAGAAAAAAGCTTAAAAAAAGAAACTTGATTTAGATTGAATATCAAAGATTTATAATAAGTAGTAGATATTATGAAGCATCGATAAATTTTACTGTGCATTTTGGTGGTGGCGAATATAGCGAATTCGCAAGCAGCAATCAAAGAACTGGTCATTGTTAACACCATATTAGTTGATGATGATTTATCATAAGCAGTCATTATAGGAAATGGAGAACTCAATACCATCTACAATGATTCCATTTTTAATAACTAACTCAACTGCAGAAGTGGAAATTTGCAGATAATAAACACTACAACTAGTAGCGTGATGATACTATCGTATATTGGCTCTCCCATAGACAACAATAATCTTAATATAACAGTATTGCCAAATAGTCAGCCTTATCCGTATCTTTCATACTTTAATTAAACTAATCTAATCATAAATTTCAACTGTCCGCCACAACCAAGCATCACAAGCGATAACTACTTCAATAAAATCACTATTTTAATTTTTGGTCAAATTTCATTTAGTTTTAAGCTCGACTGCGATGCAAAAAATCGCCACAAAGTATTCGAATATGGCTATATCATAATTTCTTTCATCGATATGTTCATTCTTGTGGGAGTTGCAATGCATTCTTATGTTTGGTCAATAAAAATTAATCAAAAACCCTTGAGAGTTGAGCTCAAATGGTTTCCCTTCCTAATTTTTAGTTTGGTGGGGGTTCTCTTAGTTGCTGGACTTTCTCTATACGCTTCGAAGGATATGAGTTTGGCATTTTAGACTGTTACTTATTTGGGCATCGCTGTTTCCTTTTTTTTCGTTTTTCTTTGCTTTAACTAATGTTTTTATCTGAGTAAAGCTTTGAAAAAACCAGTCTATAAATTTATTAGAATATGTGAAGTCATAAGTATTATTTTGGCGGTTGGAATCACAATCTTAGCCGTTTTCTCGCAAACTTGGATATTATTTAATATATTAGCAGGATGCATCTGTGTGGGCAGTATCAAGATATTTCATTTTCAATCACTTAAGCAAGCATATATTTCTATGGGGATTATGGTTGCCACAGTCACCATCGTAACAAGTATCCTTCATTTTATCCTTCCCAGATCTTACAATGACTACGCAACATAGTTATCTTCACCCCTCTTTATGATGGTACCAGATCTAAGCGAAAATATCTACAAAGAATGTTCTTGGCTCTCCATAACGGATATTATTATTCCAGGGGCCACTCTTTCATATCTAAGATTGTACGATGAAAACATGGGTTCTCGATATGGAGGTATCTATACAATTTGGGGGAATATTGCATTTATTGTTTCAATTGCCCTTTGGGTAATCATTGAGAGGGTTTGGCCATTCGGCGGTGTGCCTTTTTGCTTAGTCACTTACTTATCAATTATGCTAGTGGTGTTTATAATATCTTGGAGACGTAATGATTGGTACACTCTTTGCTACGGAACATTTGAGCAAGGCATCGATATGCCGAATGAAAATCTCTTTATTTCTGATCGATAATCTTTTTCAAAGCTTCTCCCTTAAGCTGTTATTAATGATGTCAAAAAACACTACCCTGAGTCTAAAGATAGTGGAAGTATTATTCAACCAAGTTCATAATGATACATGTGAATTTTATGTTAGGAAAATATCAACTATAATCTGCAAGCTATATTAAATTAAAAGTATATCCCAAAAAGATAAGCAGTTGGCTGCAAAAAATATTATAAATCTATTTATTGATCATCCATAATGCTTCTATACAATTTGAGAGTGGAATCCAAATATATGTAAAGAATATATCATATATAAAAAGTAATCTGCTTTAATTTGATCATCGATCGGATCAATATTTTTTTTGATATTTACTTCATTCAATATATTTGATGCTATTTGATATATCATTTATTTAATCATGGGCTATAGTCCTTTCTTCAGAACCGTCGGCTTTTGGGCAAGTCTTTATGTCTTTCAAAACTATTCGAGCAAGGACAATTCAACACATCAATATAACTATCCTTCCTACCTTATTTTGAGAGAAAAGATTATTAAGGCAACTTGGAATGACGGTTATGATGGCGATAAATTACAGAAATCCTTCAACCAATACTCTGAAGAACTTTGGAATGAACTTAAAAGCTTGATAAAATGATCCTTATAAGATTTAGCAATTAGACTGAATAGATATCATTCAATAGTCTTCGTAGGATTATCCACTGAAATCAGTTTGAGTCTGCTCTCTTGGAATTCGCATTGATGTTTGAAGGTCTTTTAGGCATAAATCTTGTCCAAACTGAAGGACGCTTGCAGTGGTTTCGCAGTCCTCATCAGCATCAAGATGGATGCCTGCTAGTTATACTCCATTAAAGCCAATTTGCCTGTCCTGATAGACTACAAAATGATAAGGTTCTTATTTACGTAGAAGAAACAGCGACTCGCTGGCGATCATCTGACTTTTGCATTTGGTTTATCCTGGCTTGGTGGTGACGAACTGCTGCAATTTAAGGCTCTTGCAGTCTCTTTTGCTAACAGTTTTGTTTGCTTCCATTTAATATTTCTGAGATGAGTGAGTCAACACTATTTTAGTCACCGATTTGTAATAACAAAATTAATGAAATTAATGAAATAAAAAATATAAATCTTCGTAAATCAATTTATGATGATATAAAAACTATCAGCATCATTTGATTATGATATATTATCCCGTATAATTAATAGAATAAAAGATGACTTCACCCAGAAAGAGTCTCTAAAGCGAGAAGGATACTACTTATTTGGGGAACTATCGCAAATTGAAGTAAATCAATACGTTAGGGTAGAAGATGACTACTAGGATTTCCCAGTAGCTGCCTTATGATGTCGATAATATTAAGAAAGCTCAAACTTAATTTGCAAATATATAAAAATAGGCCACATATGCAGCTGAAGATTCTAAAAAGCGCCTTTCTGCAGAAATCTTCGTCTTCGAATAGAAAATGTAAAGATATTTTCACGCAGCAAAAACTATGTAATCGCCCAAAAGGCAGAGTTCAGCAGGGTAGCCAACCAAATAAATCAACTGATAATTATCAATAAAGATATCAATGGACAACTTCAAGTGCTTTCCGAACGGTTTCAATCCTTCGAAAAAAATGTAGGCTTGTGAAGCAATCAAGATGAGGAATCGTATCATATCATTAAATACACATACAAAATAATAGCTCGTTTGCAATAGGCGTGAGTCTTATCATAACCAATTACAAGAATATTAAGAATCATTTCATTAGTGAATTGTATGTTGAGAGTCTAATAGAAGTTACATTTTGCATATTTTGTGGGTAAGACTTTCTCTGTTACGTGAGAGACGGTAGTTGGGTTCCTCACGATTTTATTTTTATTTCTCAAGAAGATATTTATCTTTGGGAAAGACAATGGTTTGGAATATGTCCGATTTACACTTTTCCATATGTTTTTCCCTTACTTTTTTAAGTTCCTGTTCAGCTTTCATTTATCTTTTGCATAGATTATTAACTCGATTTTGCTTCTTCTGTAGTGTTTTTTTATTAATTCCTAAAAGTTTCTATGTAAAAACGACTGTACGTGGTAGGCTTGATCATAGAGGAGCGGATTATAAGCTAGAGACATGATGGCCTGATTTACATAATTGCTGGTTTCTATGCTAAGACGCATAAAATTCTTACTTTACTGCAAAAACTAGATTTCAATATTATTACTTCTATCTTCTCTTGTTGCCGGCGAATTTTTATATCCTATAGAGGTAGCTATCCTCCATCCGATGTGTGAGTATCTGTAGTCGCTCTTGGTTCAGGCTATTCTGTATGAAGTCGTTTTTGCAAGTATTAAATTTCAATGGTTTCTTTCTTTTTGCCTTGCTCGATTGGTTGCTCAATTAGCTATAATGAAGATGCGCATCCCATTCTATTCTTCGAATTTTACCAAATTAGAATATTTATAAATTCCAAACTAATTTTTTGTTGAAAGATGAGAAAAGGTATATAATTTCTATGTTTCTATTTTAAGTCACGGTAATTAACCTTGATTATTGATGAATATAAAAATTAATCTTAAGAAATTTTATTTTTAAATTGTAAAAATACTTATGAATATTATGTAATCAGCTAATAAATAATCGTTATTACTCAGTAACTAATAATTACTATCAGGAATATAACATATTGCCATAAAGGAAATCGAAAAAATAACAAAATCAAAATCAAAATTTAAACGAAAGTTTATGATTGGCTTATTCAAGGAAAAAATATTTAAAAATATACTGATTTTTAGAAAAATAATCACTTGCTTAAATGAAGATGATAGGCAGGTAGTAAATCATGGCAATTTGTATATTGATCATTTATAAATCATGTGATAGATCGGATCTGTTATTTTAGTTTGTTTTTGGCTTAATAACACATTCTGGCTTTAGATATTATCTAACTTGCATTTCTACCAGTGTGCTGTACCATATCCGCAAAACTACCATTGAGCTGGATTAACTCATAAGGAGAACCGGATTCAATTATTTTGCCTTTTTCCATCACTATTA
>Ga0302280_1002861_pt1 | contig 12876 bp, 7 predicted proteins | sample III_Fen_E1_1_FD_198771 | JGI IMG/M metagenome (GOLD analysis project Ga0302280, IMG submission 198771) | Peat permafrost microbial communities from Stordalen Mire near Abisko, Sweden - III_Fen_E1_1 | ecosystem: Environmental > Terrestrial > Soil > Wetlands > Permafrost | place: Sweden: Abisko...
TCCTCTTGTGATATATTCTTGGGTGGATGTAGCACGTATATCTCTACGAAGTAGCCATCTCTGTCTTCTATGAGTGGGATTTCTCGTACACAGAACAGTGCATTGTTGTCCTCTGGTTTCCACTTGGAACACTCCTCTAGAGCTTTAATGCAACGTTCGGTGTACGTTGTATTGATGCTACCAGTGCCATATGCATTTACTTCCACTGGGGTGTGTATAATTTGATAGGTGTCGAAGTGTTCTTTCTGTGCATACTCTTTAATGATGTTTTCTAGATTCCCTCTGTGATCTGCATTGCCCTTGTGCATGTTTTCATAGTAGTCGCACCCGCGCACAACAAAGCGTGTATAATGTATACGATTGAGTGGATTTATAGCCATTGGCCTGAGCACAGCCTTGCTGTACTCATTCTGTAAGAAGTCTCTGTATGCATAAATGGTTAAAGATGTCAGTGATGATTTATAATCACCTTGGACTGTGTCAGCTTTCTTCTTCCCCTTTTCGAATGCCTTCGAGAATTCATATGGAATTGGTGCACGCGAGTATGGCACATTAGCATGAAACACTTCAAAGTTCTTGCTGTCTTCTTTGTATATCACCGTACATGGTGCCAACCCAACTATTGGTTTGCACAATAACACATCAAATGTGCTGACCGATTCTTTCTTGTTCAACACGTTTACTGGGCAAAAGTGAACTGATTCGATTGTATCTGGATGGTGGCCTGGACAGTAATCTGCTATTGCTCCTAGAAGCTCAAAGCTCAAATCATTGCATACAATGGAGCATATGTTGCCATAGCATCCGGATACAGCAGCTGCCACAGCTGGAGCACGTATCTGACAAATGGATCGCCACAGGTTTCCTGTATCCTTGTTCAGGTCTGTGAATGTGTCAGTGTCGTACACTTGTTGTGCATCACTGTACTCGGATACATGTTCTAGTACAGACTTGTACTCTGCCATGCTCATTTTACCCAATGGTTTGTCCACTAGATCCGATATATTCTCTGCTTGCACTGTATCTTTGCACCAGGCGGGCTCCACATACATAGTAGATTCCAATAGAATAGTTGGTTTATATTCAACTGGTTTGCTATCAGGTGTTTGCTGTTTAACTCGAGTAATCTGGTTCACTATGTATGCTGTTGGTACCATCATGGCCAATGCATGATAGCACTCTTTGTGGCCGGCTTTGCTCAGTTCCACGATGGCAAAGCACAGTGAGTAGTCTCGTAGATACCTTTGTATCCGTCTTAGTTCACGTGAAACGAATGTACTGTGTTTAAGCAGGTATGCTAGTTCTAGTTGTAACTCTGCTCCATCCTCACAGTCATACGCCACGTGCGCAATGGAAGGATATGTACCAGGCATGGTCCACTGATCAGTGCTACGAGTCTTTAAGACTATGCGAGGCATTTGTCTGTTTTGATTCTTAAGTGAACCATTGTATGCATCTGTTAAGCCAGATACATGTGCCTTATTTGTAATGTATTTGGAATTGGGTTTGCGTACTGTATCTGGCACATATATCATTGTGTGGCAGCATAGCTTGATCATCTCTCCGATGATATTACACTTCTGTGTGTGGCTCAATTGCTTCCAATTGGCTCTATTCCCTTTAGTATTATTCATATCTAGCGTCCAATTACTGTATCCCATATACGATGATACAATAGTGAGTGCCAGTAAGAAATAGCATTCAATCTGACTAGCTGGTGCATGTACATGTTTGTATACATTCATGTACACAGGCAACGGCACGGATCCAGCTGGAGTGGATACGCTATCCCACACTGTGCGCGTGTTCACGTTGTAGCCCATGTCTCTGAGCTTATACAGTTCCTTTCTAAGCTCTGCTTCCTTTTCACTTGTGCATTTTAGCATGGCATCGGGTGCATAAACTGTGTTTGTAAACAGTGAATCTTCTCCATTTGACGCCCGTATTACTTCTACACAGAATGCATTAGACCGAGCAACTTGTGTATCCAATAAAGAGGCAGGGGGTGTAACGCGATGGTCAAACAGGGTTACCACATCGTGTAGATCCAAGTCCACCATTGCCTGCTCTGTTCCTTCAATGTCAACTAGGCTCACTTTGGCATTGACTGTTCGTTTCCACTGTGAACACAACTCATCTAATGTAATACGCCCACATGCTAGTCTCTTGTCCATGGCACCGCCAGATGCAGTCCTCTGTTGTATAAACAACCATATGTTCAGGTAACGCGGATACGGCTTTGTTGTTATATTTAGTCGGAATGTGACATGGTTCTTAAGAACACACAAATCCCTTAGTGTTTCCTCTCTAATTGGTTCGTACTCAAATGCTTTCATTACGGACATAGATGAGTGATCATTGTCTACCTTACTACCAAACACATTTAAGTAACAAATTCCTGTGTCTGAATTACCATACTGATCTGCAACACCTTGCTTGGATGGCATAATAGAATTGATGAACACTGATGCACCAATGGATAGCGTTGCATGGGTTGCGATGTTCGCATTAACCGTGCGATGGATTCTGTCAGATGGGACTGCATTCTTCTGTGCTTCGCTCATCTTCTGTATGTGCTGATCTATGTAAGCAAACATAATAGTTACATATACCGTATACTATGCGATATGCAATGTATATTGATATGTTTTACATGGGCCCTATATGTGTGTATATAGAGCGATATAAATATAGTTCATATATGCAATTATAAATAAGCAGTTAGTATAATTCTGTGTATTTGTATAGCCATTCCATTCTATTAAGATGGACTTTGTTAAGCAGTTCCAGCACCTGATTCCTGCCGATCAGGCTATACCAAGTCGTGATCTATGCTTAGCTCAATTGAAGAATATGACAGAGTATTCGAATGTGCCCATCACGCCTGACACATTGGCCTGTAGAATAGAATATACCCAGTTATGGTGTGCATTGGGTCATTCCATGCAAGAATATGAGCGAAATCGTTTGAAATTGTATTTTACAAAGGGAATTTATCTTCCTAGATTGCACACACCAGATCCTCTAGTGTTCGATAATGGCGAGGTGAAGTCTAGTAGTTATGTTATTGAAATAGTGAGTCTGGCTATCAGTACAGCTGCATCATTGATAGACCACGTGTTCAAGAAATGTATATATCATGTTGTGCGAATCAGCCCTGTTCCATTATCAACTAACACACTGCGTGCACTGATAGAATCCAAGGACTCGTCCAGCACAGGTGGCGTTGTATCACTAGTTAAAGGTACCGATGCGTCCAATGCAGACATCGGATTGATTAAAGATGTAATAGGTATCCTGCGATTTGTCAGCAAGGATGTGTTGGCTGCAAGACCATTGTTGCCACAATATGTGAAAGAGTTCATACCCATATTAAACAGACAGTACATAGTACTGAGACCACTTGGTATATGGGCAGCTGCTAGAGTGAAGTTCGCACAAGAGGAGTGGGGGCCAGCCAGGGATAGATTCTATGCATGCATACAAGTCATACCAATAGAGTATATTTCTAACCCAAATACCAATGATCCAGTACTGATAGAATTGGTTAAGAATTCGTATATGTGCATGTATGTATGTTGTGCCATGATGGAATTGGAGGAGAAACAACGCAACAAAGCTGTTGCCTATTTCGAGCATGCTGAGCACCACGGTTGGCATATGCGACAAGAGATAACGAAATTGAAACAAGAAGTAATTGATATGTCCCTGCAGCTGTACGAGTTAGATGACCCTGAACTGAAATTGAAGATTCAAATACCAGTAAATAAACTGATGGCAGATGGAACAAGTCCACTGATTAGATTTAACTTTGGTACATTGGTGGTGTCATCCACTCCAATTAAGTTGGTTCAAGTGTGCACAAACACACAATGAATTTAATGCAAAAAGGAAGCATACAATCACTGATATGGGGATTGAACCCATGGCCTCTCTCTAATGTCGAAATCGCTCTACCACTAAGCTAATCAATAATCACACACTTCCGTTGTAATATGCGATATTTACAGAATATATAGGTGTTTATTTGTCATGTTTGTGTGTTAGTTGTACAATAAAATATAATGAAATGAAATGACACAAATGCTACACGATGCACACGTAAATGAATTTATACCATAGAAACGGTTTCTGGATTACTTTGTACAATAATCATACCGTTTGTAGATTTGCCATCCCGATAGTTACAAAAACATGGGCATATAACGCATCTATTACAACCTGGATGGTTAGAGTCGTTCCAGAAACACGTTAAACCCCAGCCTATTGTTACATAAGTTAGAAAGCAATACAACCAATCCTCTCCATTACAATCACAGTCGCTGGCATCGCACATGGTTATGCTATATAGGTATACGAGCTGATTTCTCTGTTGTATTCAAATGTAATAAATCGCAATAAACATACGTCTGTGTCAAACTCTTGTTACGGTTACGTATAGCATAATGATGTTTTATTTGATAGTACAAACAGTAAAAGATGTAGTACATATGTATGTATGTGTAGTATGAACAATATGCGATGATCAGTCGTCGTCAGATGAACTGCTCTCTGAGTCTAAATCGACTGATGTCTTCTCCTCTTCTAGCTTCTTCTGTCTCTTATTTGATTCTTCTACTGTAGCGCTTATGTCAGTCTTGCGCTTTGTATTGCCAACAATATTTAGCGTACTAGCCTCGTATTCACGTCTGCGCTTCCTGGCTGCAACCGATTCCGCTTTCATGATATTCAATGCATTGCGAATATGTTCCTGTTTTTGTTTCTGTTGATTCTGCGTCGCTTGCTCTGCTAGGTCCGTTGGTTTCTTATCACCTTCATCGACATCAGAACATTGGTCTTCATCATCTGAAACCAAGTCCATGGCAAGTGCCTCGACCATTCCTTCTAGGAATTCTACTGTGTGGTCAACAAGAGCAGCACGAAAATACGGAATAATCGCGGGATCCTTTATTATGGAGTAATCTACTTTTCTTAGTTTGAAACCTTTTTCTGTTGTCATGAGAACAGACGTATCTGGATCAATAAACATTGTAACGTATGTACCCATACTGATATACAAGTTGAAAATAGAAGAATTCTGTTCTGCTGAATCTGTCACAGCTGTCACGAACACAAGTTCTGCCATAGCCAATTGAGCCGGTGTTGGTGTAGAAGTAGCCATCATGAAGTGGATAGAAGAAGAAGTGTGTTGTGTATACAGATATGTATTGAGTAGTGTAGTGGTGAGTGTGAATGATTTGTAAGTGTACACTATGTGCAATTGCAGACATGAAATTGCATCTCTCCATCTCCATATAGGGTACCCATACTTAAAATAAATATCTCCGTGTTTTTATTAACTGTATATATTTCATTTGCACACAATGTTAAGTGTACAGTAAGCATAAAAAGGAGATGCAAAATGCACATCGTATATAAATACACTAGTTATCAACAATATCTGTTTGTGGATTTTCTAGTGAGTTCTGTTGCTCGTCTCGTCTTGTATACACCCATACTTTGATATGAACGTAGTTACCATCGTCTGGTTCCATGTCCAGATATGTAAATATTGTATGTTTGCGTTCAGTCTGTACTTTGATGCACTCTGTTATTTTATCAGCTGCAAACTTGCCTTGACTACGGTACGCTCTATATATCGATCCAGTCGACTCTGTATCAACGAGTAGGTCCATTCCATATCCAGTGTATCCACTATCTGGATCCACTTCGTATATATCGTTGACCTGTTTCCATTCACCCTCGCTCAGGTTTTGTGCTGTTAAACGATCGTGTATCTCTGTATATAGTTTTGCATGGAATGCTTGCATGAATTCTACATACTTTGGATCCGTTTCACCAGTCTGGTCTGCGACAGGATTCGGCATTCGGGGATAAATTATAATAATTTATTACAATGTGGTGATCAGGACAGTGAAATTGAAACACGTAGAAATGCACAAGTTAAACATACAATGCACAACAACAGAAGTACAAGTACACAGTACACTGACGTATATATATAATACAATAGTTTATCTGGGTGCTTTGATTTGGTCTCTGGCAGTGAACATTTGCACCTTCTGCTTCTTTTGCGGGGTAGTGTGATCGCTATCATCACTCGACATATCACTCTCGTGTGATTCATTTGTATCCAGTTTGCGCTTAGCTGGAGTGGCAGGGACAGGCACATCTACTGTTTCTTTTTGTTCTGGATACACCTCATCTGCGTGTTCCTCTGTTGCATTTTCACTTGCCCGTTCCGCTTCAGCTCGTTCATCCTCCGATTCATCCTCTTCTGATGAGGACACACTCAATCCTTTATCGCCACTAATCACACGACTGAATTTAGCGGGTGTATAGTAATCATCCAATGCATCCAATCCAGTCTGAATAGCGTCAACTATCGAATCTAGATGAGATATTCTGTCCATCTGTTCCTGTGTCAGATCATCGACCATATCCGGGTCATCCTTGAATTCACTCAGCTGGTCGTTAGCATATTGTTGTATATCTTCCAATACAGCCTCTGTGTGATCATCCAAATGCTGGTGTAGAAACGCAATAGCCAGTGGATTCATCTCTGGCCACCTGTCATAATCTGAGAGCGGGGCTCTATCCAATTGGAGGTCCCGGTTATGTTTAAACAGCGTATCATATAGATCTTCACTTATTAATATGTTCTGTGTGGTCTGTTTATTAGGTTCATCCTCATCCCATTTCAGTGTCACGAACACCTTGTTCTTGTAGTGGTCAAGGATACTGTCTGGCATGCAAAGATCAAGCATGTGCGTGTTGGTGTATGTCATACCGGCACCAGGTACGTGTGATACGGCGTGTCCATTTGGAGCAGTCAGAACCATTGTTGTGTGAATAGTGAACAATAGACAATTGAAATGAATGTAGAGGTGTAGTCAGTGTTGATCTAGGGAGTATGAACAGTGTGATGAGTGTGTATACGACTAACTGTACACTACATAGAATGGAGATGCGTGGCACAGAGATACAAGGAGATGCACAGAGATACATACTGTCCCATAGTCTGTTACTTTTGTATCTCTATATGTGTGCATATTGTGCACTTGGCACTACGTAATACTCACAACAACACGTGTGAAATGGCTAACAACGTCTATGATTGTTCAGTTCATGGCTTCTGGTATCCGATGATCTCAAACCAGAGTTCTGCTCGAGATCTTGATGGTGATTCAGAATACCTCCGAGAGAGTGTACGTGCACGGTCAACTGAATTTAAACAAAACTTAAATCAGTACATAGACACTTTATATAATAATGTTGTTAACATCGACCCCGTTCCCGATGATGCAACAGTACTCCATGTAGAGCAAAACGCAACTACAGATATACCTGAAGCGGTTAGATCACGTCTGCATGTACAAACACTTGCTTCGTGGTACAACAATGTTCCATTAGCATCTGCTGGAAAGTACGATGGAAAGGCGACTACTGGAGTCATAGATGGAGACGCCAACATGGACCATGAAATACAGAAGCGACAGATTGCAAACGAAGAAAAATGCGATATAGAAGATGCGGCCATGGACCTTATACTACTCCCTATCAAGAGAAGTGAAGATATTGATCATAAGCAAGCTATTGAAACACAGTGTACACATCTATTTGTAATGGATCAGCAAAATAATCTACAGGAATTGTATTTAACAAGAGATGACATAGATTATATCCAATGGGTAGATAAAACTACAAAGTGTGTTTTTGAAGTTGGCATAGCAAAGCCGTGTCCGTTTGCATGGGTTAGAGCACATAAAACACTACATAGACCATGCAAAGGAGCTATAGTAACATATGATACATTGGATGTATACGTACATCATAGCAATGACCAATATGACCTAACATTCGATTCACCAACTACTGGTGAAATAATGCACATTCATCCAACTAAAGTGTCTAAAGAACAAGTACAAAGGCACAGGTATGAGCAATATAGTGCTGCTATACACAAGACATTGGCTGGAGTAACGTGGAATTACGAGAAGGCTATCGTTGGTATCATTGTAGAATACCTCATGCATCCATTCAATCCACAATGGTTACAATATCCACACGCTTATATAACAAATGTTTCAAATGAAGCAGCTAACATTCTCAACTCCAATCGAACTTATAACTGGGTTCGTATGAGACGAGACGTGTATCTCGACAATGGACATGCAACATTGACTCATAATCTCATCGAAATAGATAAGTTCAACGTAGCGTACAATAAATCAAGAAATCAAAAGCGTAAGCAACTAACAGAAGCAGATCACCAACTGATATACAAAAGATTTGAACAGAATTGGATTTACGATCAAGAGCTTAAGAAACTAACCGAAATACGGAGCAAGGAGATCGATAATTCTACAATAACAGGTCAACCGATAACATATAGCACCGGTAGAGGTGTATCCACAATGGACGATCAATGGGAACTACCCGATTTCGATGGAAACGATCATCCAGCTCCAGCTCTACCTCCAGTGTTGGTTAATGACGAGTTCGAATTGGGCTTTGACTTGTTTCAGAATGATGTCGATTAGAGATACAGTCAAATGTTGTGTGCATCTCTTGCATCTCTTGCATCTCTTTTGCACAATGTACTGTACACTATGTTTAAACTGTATCTATTGCATGTGTTCACTGTGTACACAATAAATCACACAACTATCTTATTCAGCACTGTTGTATACCCGTGTGCATCCACAAAGATGACTTCATTTGCTACTCTAACAGAGCTCAAGAAGAGCAGAGAACCAATAGAAAATCCATTCAATAGTGAACTCGTATCGATTGTGTATGTTCTTCAGATGAGGCAACCAATGACAAATGGACGCAGCAAACCATTGCCATTGGATAATATGTGGATCCCTAATTATCTCTTGTCGTCCATTGCCAACTACTTCGTCATTTATAGAGTGGATCCAATCGAAGTGTGTGCTCCTAAATCATGGACTAAGTTTCAAGCAGGTGCAAATACAATTGTGTACGAGTACCAACGATGGGGCACAATCAAACGCGAGGATCTGAACAAGCGAGATTTCTTAACAGAAGTGCAATCACAAAAGAGTGCAAATGGGAAAGAGAACGTGCAGGGAGTTATCGTACACAGACGAGAGTGTAAGAATTATCTACCACCTGGTAATAGAGGGTCAGAGACGATGGTGCACAAGTACTTCACTCAGTACATAGAGGAGCCAGTGTGCATGAAACGTGGTCATAATTTTACATTAGAGGATCTGAGAAGTGCGATGGAGCAACGCTTACAGTTATATGCACGTATTAAACATACACCAACTGGCAGCTGGCTTCGTGATCAAGACGTTCGTTCGCTTGCATTGGTACTCGCTTCACCGGTCTCCGCTTCACATGAGTTTGTAGATTGGTCACTTGACTTGACTGACATGGTCCATGTGTGCACAGAAGAAGCAGTACGAGTGGATGCAGTTGGATTCATGATGTGCTTGAATGCACTTAATGCAAAGTCGCTCAGGATGGGTCATACCAGTGAATACACATCACTAAAAGAGTTCTGGTTCAAATGCGAGAGAGCTATTCTGAACTACAGAGTGAGACACAATGTACAAGCGGAATCACCTCTATGGAAGCTCGTGGACAGAGATAGAACACAAATCACTATGAAGTTTGAACATGCATTAAATCCTGATCGTGATTGGAATTTACTCGAATACAAATTATCTCAGTTGTACTGTATTCCTCTTGTATTGTACGCTATTCCGTTCGAGACAGCACTGCGCTTCGTTAAGGATAAGTCGTGCTATATAGAAGATGGATACGTTTATGTGCCCAAGTCTCAATGGGATGTCCATGATGTACAACAGTTGTCACTTTCACTCAATCTAAATTGGGATAATGCAGTGGAAAATGCACAGCAATATGATACAATGCAACAGGATGGTACTGTATCAGCTAGAGATACAGTTCGCGATGAACGCCTTGTGCGAATGTATGCACCATGGCGCTCTAAATTCAAGGCATTGGCTCAAGCTGCAGGGTTGTGTGCAGACAACTCTGTTGCATGTGAACCTAAATCACTAGGAGAAGTAGTATTTAACTCACCAGCTTGTATAGGTTTAATGATGGACAGAATGTGCAATCCAAACACACCCAGATTAAATGATATACAGAGATTTACATTGAGCTCTCATTTGATCGCATTCGCTGTGCGTCCAACAGAGATATTTCAAGCATGGGAACCTAAGCTACGTATACAATGGACAAAAGAAAAGGGTGTACACCAGACAATAACGGAGCTCAATACCACACTCAAGAGATTAAAATTAATGCCAAAGGACAGAATAAAGAAACCAGTGAACTATTATTGTCAGACTATCATGGATGGCGGACTGTGTCCACACTATCACGGAACAGAGAACAAGAATGAGGATCCCCGTATCACAGAAAATCGCAGGGCAGCGGCAGCTATGAAATGCACCGGCAAACTCAGGACAGCACTTGGCATACCACCACCTGTATTTGGAAGCAACGCTCCCATAACACATACAGTACCATTAGTAACACAACCTGTTGCATACACACGAGCTATATACAAACAATCACAAGAAAGAAAGAATAAGTTTGCTCAGATACCAACTCCTGCAATATACATCAAACCACAAGGTACAAAACGCATGCTTGAGCATACGCCGACTCCAGTATCGACTGTAAAACAGGAGGTCAAACAAGAAAACAACCCAAGTCAAATCGCTGACGCTGATGTAGCTGCATACATGGCTGCATATACTACACCGCCACATTCTCCAGTACGAGGTTACAATCAAATCGATGATGATGATATGAATGCATACATGGCTGCGTATACAACTCCACCCCACTCGCCTGTGCGTGATTATAATCAAGGGGACTTCCATGACGATGTGATGAAAGGCGATGGATTAAATGCGATAGAAGAAGTGTTGACACAAGAAGGAATAATAAATCAAATTGATTTGGATACATCATAATCGGATTTATTGGTTCTGTGTTATGTGATACATTCATTGCATACAATGTATAAATAAAGTGCAACAATTATATTACAACAGTTCTTCTGTGTCCTCGTCTGTTTGCATGTCGGTGTCCTCTTCGCTGTCAGTGGCTTCACTGTCCGCTTCAGATGAGGACTCTGCATTGCTTTGCGAATCAGATACAGGTGTGCTGTTTGCATGAGTATGAGTGTGAGTGTGAGTGTGAGAGTGAGAATGTGAGAGTGCGAGTTTGTTGAGTTTGTGTGAAGCGTGCAATTGAATACTGAATTGATTGAGGAGGTTCTCAAACCAGTCTGGATCACGCACATACATGGTGACATCCCCGTGCTGATCTGTCTTGCAGCCTTCAAGGAAGCCACCAATGAGTCTGCGAGTAAACTTGCGCTTACTGTGTGTCAGATTCATTTTGAATCGCTTTGCTGTGTGCTTCTGGAAATTGGCAATAACTGCTTCTAGTCGCCATTGAGGGTGCTTTCTGCGCACAGGTTTAGGGGCCTTGGGGAACATTGGATTACCATTGAAGGACTCCATGCGCCCCAAAGGAAACTTGCTTATGCCAATATACGGATATGGTTTGCAATTGGGATCAGTTGGAACATAGTCCATATCTGTGGCTATGTACACGAACAGTGGGTGATCATCTTTGTGATCTTTACAGTACATGCATGTTTGCTGAGCAACATATGTATGATTGGTATTGTTGTTGTTGCTATTATTGGTGGACACACTGGCATTATTAGTATCACGATGGGCGTGTACAGGAGAATGTATTCCGTCTGCCATACCAAATTGTGCACACTGTTTGTGCCATGTATATGATATGTACACCTACGTGTGTGTAGTTGTATGTGTACACTGTACACACAGTAGGCATACACGGAATGAATGGTTTGGTGTATATGGAATACTGATTTAGATTCTATCGAATTTCTGATGCAGTATCTCTGAATGATTCATGTACACGGAGTGCATAATCTCTGTGAACTTTTTGTTCGTTGGTGTGTACCAATTGGCCTTGTAGCCCAGTGTGCGCGTAGAACGTATAGTCAGGTTGTCGCAAATCTCTTCGCGTGGCAGTATCTGGTACCCTCCTATGTCGTAGCCTGTGCGACTCTTGTACACTACAACTAGACAGTGGTACTCGAACTTATATGTAGCATGTGCGTACGATGCACCCAAACATGTGTGAAACAGATTCCATAGTTCCCATGCACGTTGTGCTAACTGTTGTATAGGTACGAGCGACAGATCTGTTTTGGACAGAACGAACACCTTCTTGATCACATCGGTGGCCTGCTGTAGCTGTGTGTACATGCGCTGTGTTTCATCTATGATGCCCACCACGCCTACAGCTTTTCTCTTTCGTTTGACTGTTGTCGTCGTAGATGTACTTGCTGTTTGGCCCTTTTGTTCTTGTGCGACTGTATTACTCATGTGTTCTAATGGCTCATTTATGCACATAGTGGTGTCCATATCTGGATCACTGTGTGTACCTTCGTACTCGGGCTGGGCATCGTGTGTCATGTCCTCTTCTGTGTCTATGCGTGCCCTCTTTGCACTGCTATTATCTGATTTGCTACCTTGTCCGTATGTGTCTCCGACCTCAGTTGAACAGTTGGAGTTGTCAACAAGTGACGTGAACTGTAAACCAGTTAGTGGACATGTTCGGCCCTCGCTGTCTGCTATAGCTAGTTCGCAGTCGAAGTTGGTGCAGAAATGCATCACACCCGAGTGCACACACGCATAACAGCATCCCACATTCTCTAGTACACACCCAGGTGCACATACATGACTGAATGACGCTGTAGGTGGATGGTGTGTGTGATGTTTGTGTCTAAAGTGGTCTCTTGTTTTCTTGTGTAGAATG